>Ga0210110_1000120_pt1 | contig 27047 bp, 22 predicted proteins | sample China_Galinas_PW_2_FD_184865 | JGI IMG/M metagenome (GOLD analysis project Ga0210110, IMG submission 184865) | Wetland microbial communities from San Francisco Bay, California, USA, that impact long-term carbon sequestration - China_Galinas_PWB_D1... | ecosystem: Environmental > Aquatic > Marine... | reverse complement strand
CGGCGCAGGCGGGCGAACCGCGCGACGAGCCGACCGGGCTGGTCAGCGCCGCCGATCAGCGCAAGATCATGATCACCCAGCTGAGCAAGATGAACAACCGCCTCGACCGGATCGAGCGGACGCTGGGCAAGGGCGTGAACGTGAAGATCGTTGACATGCCCAAGCCGGCGAAGAAGGACGGCGAATAGCCGTAGATCACCCGCGGGGGGAGGAGGGCAGGTAATGACGACGCCCGATCGCCCGACGCGCGTGGGCTACACGCTGCTCGAGATCCTCGTGGTCATCGTCGTGATGGGGATCGCCGGGGCGCTGGTGATCCCGGTGGTGGGGTCGGCCGACGTGCTGCGGTCGCAGTCGGCGGTGCGGACCCTGGTCTCGGACATCATGTTCGCGCAGTCGGACGCGATCGCGGCCCAGGAGCCGCGGGCGATCGTGTTCGACACGGGCGAGAACATGTACACGCTGGTGGCGGTGCCCGGCGCGGCGATCGACCCTGTGACGAACGTGCTGTACGACCCGTTCAGCCTCGGCAAGGACTACGTGGTGGACTTCGACGACGGTGACTACGGGAAGGCAGCGATCTCGGTGGTGAACTTCGACGCCGATAACTCGAACGTGCTGCTGTTCGATGAGTTCGGCGCGCCGATCCGTGCCCCCGGGTCGTCGGACCCGACGACCGGCGGGTACGTGTACATCGAGGACGCGACGAGTTGGTACTACGTGACGGTGGAGGGGATGACCGGGCAGGTCTGGACCCAGCGGGTCTCGAAGTGAGGGGGAGCGAGCAGTGAAAACGAGGGGTTGGACGGGGAGGCTGACCGGGTCGGCGGCGCTGCTTGCGGCGTTCCTGGCCGCGGTCATCTGGGCCAAGCTCAAGCTGGTGGGACACATGCCCCGGACGGCGTACGCCGAGCCGGAGCTGGTGATCCCCGGCGAGTAGGTCCGCATAAGCACGCAGGCGACGCGGTGAGCCGGCCCCGGAGCGCCGGCTTCGGCGTGCGCGTCGTCCGTTCGCGCGCGTGGGTCGGGTTGTGCGGGCTGGGGGGGCGGAAAAAGGGGGGGGGGATGTCCGGCGTCGCCGGGTCTGACCCAAGTCCCCAACCCGGAGGGCCGACAAGGTTCTCGCAGACCCCCGAGTGTTTCGGGGCCGGAGCACGCCGGATCGCGGCGATCACCAGGCCATTACGAGGACAAGCCATGGCTCAGCGCCTGAACGGAACGAATCGGAACAGCGCCCTGACATGGGCGTTCGCCATTGCGCTGGCGCAGGTCGCGGGGACGACCGCGAGCCTGGCGCAGCCCGCCGACGAACCCGCTACCGAGGAGTCGAGCTTCCTCGACGCCCTTGCGAGCGAGCAGAGCGACAGCGCTCAGCAGGGCGGACAGGACCAGCAGCAGCCGGTCGGCGGGGAGGAGATGTCCGACGACGATTCGGTGGCGGTGAACGACGAGTTCTTCGTCGAGCTGCACGTCAACGACGACGACCTCGCGACCGTGCTCGAGATGCTGAGCATCCAGAGCCAGCGGAACATCATCATGTCGAGCAACGTCTCGGCGACGGTGACCGCGAATCTGTACGGCGTGACGTTCTACGAGGCCCTCGACGCGATCCTGAACGTCAACGGGTTCGGGTACGTCGAGCAGGGCAACTTCATCTACGTGTACACGAAGGAGGAGCTGGACGACATCATCGCGGCCAACCGTGTCCGCGTCAGCGACGTGATCCGCCTGAACTACCTCAGCGCGGTCGATGCCGCCGAGTTCGTCAGCCCGCTGCTCAGCGAGGCCGGTGTGATCCAGACCAACGCAAGGACCGAGGATTTCGCGCTGGGCGAGACCGGCCCGGTCGGTAAGGACGACTACGCACTCGACTCCATGCTGGTCGTGAACGACTTCGAGGAGAACGTCGATCAGATCCGCGAGCTGGTCAAGGAGATCGACACCCGCCCGGCGCAGGTGCTGGTCGAGGCGACGATCCTCCAGAGCGAGCTGACCGAGAACAACGCGTTCGGCATCGACTTCTCGCTGGTGGACGACCTCAACATCACGGACTTCGTCAACCTGGGCGGTCCGCTCGGCGCGCCCGAGGGTCTGCTCTCAGGCAGGGGCAAGGACGCGAACGGCAACACCGTCGCCACTCCGAGCGCCGGCAACGACGCCATCGCCGTGGGCACCAACTACAGCAACGTCGCCGGCCCGGCGACGCTCAAGGCGGGCATCGTGAACGGCGACTTCGCGTTGTTCCTCCGCGTGCTCGACGAGGTCAGCGACACCACGATCCTCTCGAATCCGAAGATCCTGAGCCTCAACCGCCAGCCGGCCCGGGTGCTGGTCGGGCGCAAGGTCGGCTACCTGAGCACGACCTCCACCGACACCAGCACGACCCAGTCGGTCGAGTTCCTGGATACTGGTACCCAGCTGTACTTCCGCCCGTTCGTAACCAACGACGGTCTGATCCGCATGGAGCTCAAGCCGCAGGTCTCGGAGGCGGTCATCCGCACCGTCACCGACGTGCAGGGCGCCGCGGTGACGATCCCCGACGAGGTCACCAACGAACTGACCGCGAACGTGATGGTCCGCGATGGGCAGACCATCGTGCTGGGCGGTCTGTTCCGCGAGCAGACGCAGACGTCGCGCCGCCAGGTGCCGGTGCTGGGCGACATCCCCTGGATCGGTGCCGCGTTCCGCGGTCAGGAGGACGAGACCAAGAAGACCGAGGTCATCTTCATGGTCAAGCCGACCCGGGTGAGCGATGAGACTCTGCTCGAACAGGGCGAGCGTGCGTCCGAGTACGTGGACCATGTCCGCGCCGGGTCGCGCAAGGGCCTGCTGATCTTCAGCCGCGAGCGCCGCTCCTCGCAGCTGCTCGTGGATGCGCAGCGTCTGGCCCGCGAGGGCAAGACGCGCCGTGCCCTGCACCTCATCGGGCGCGCGCTCGAGCTCAAGCCGATGCAGCCCGACGCGATCGCGCTGCGTGCAGCCCTGATGAACAAGTCCGAGGTCTGGCCGAGCGGCTCGATGCTCGATGACATCGTCTACGGCGAGACCGACCAGATCGTCGGGCGTGCGAACCGCATCGAGTGGATGCCGGGCGTGCAGACGTCGGACGAGCACGAGATGGCGAACGCCGACGAGGCGTCGCACCCCGCCCCGGACGCCGGGGGTGACTCGGGCGAGTGGAACTCCGGGCAGGCCGCCGACGCGCACGGGGACGACCAGTCCTGGTCCGATTCGAGCGAGGACGCGTCGGAGCCTTCGGCCGACGCCGGTGAGGGCTTCATCCACGCCAACTCCAACGGCACCTTCGACGCGAGCTTCAGCAACGTGAGCGTGCAGCAGGCCGTGGCGTGGTTCACTGACGCGACCGATCACCAGTTCGTGGTCGAGGGCTCGCCGACGGCGACGATCACGGCGCGGTTCGGCGGAGCCAGCTTCGACCAGGCGATGGCGACGACCTTCAACGGCGCCGGGCTCGTGTTCGTCGAGAAGGACGGCGTGTTCCACGTCATGGGCGTCGATCGGGCCGTCTCCTTCCTGACGAACCTCTCGTCCAGCGAGTCGTGGGACCCGCGGGTCAAGAACGGGCCGTTGGCGGTCCCCAGCCCGTTCGGCCCCCGGGCGTCCGCCCCGTACAACATCGAGCGGCATGTGGCCGGCTCGACGGACGCGACGGCGCCGGCGACCTTCCCCGAGACCAACGACGGGTCCTTCCACGGGCTTGACCTGAGCAAGGAGCTCGAGTCGGCCGCGGCCGAAGAGAACGACCAGGGCCGGTAAACCCGGGCACCGATCGGACCGACAGAGGGGGGCGGGCAACCGCCCCCTTTTCCCATAAAGGAGCGACCGATGCGTCGAACCGATCCTCTCCGTCTGACGGGCCTCCCGCTCGCCGCCGCCGCCCTCATCGCGGGGTGCTCCGGGCACGGCGACTACACCGACAAGTTCAAGAACACGGCGCAGGTCCGCCAGGCCCAGCTGAAGAGCGCCACCGAGTGGGACATGGCCCACCAGGCGTTCCTCTCCGGGGAGCTGGAGAAGGCACTCAAGAAGGTGGACAACTCGATCGCGCTCAACGGGCAGGTGCCCAAGAGCCACGTCCTCCGCGGGCGGATCCTCATGGAGATGGGCTCGCTCGATCAGGCGCTGGGTTCGCTCCAGATGGCCGAGGCGCTCGACCCCGAGAACGTGGACGCGCACTACTACCAGGGCATCATCTACGAGCGCATCCTCAAACTGGACGCGGCGCTCGCGCAGTACCGCGAGTGCGTCAGGCTCGACGACACCGATGCACAGTACGCGATCGCGGCCGCCGAGGTCATGATCGACATGAACCGGGCGGACGAAGCCCGCGAGTTCCTGGAGGGGATGGCGGCCTCGTTCGAGCACCACCCCGGCGTCGCGCAGACGCTCGGGAATATCGCGATGATCCAGGGGGACAACGAGAAGGCCGTCGAGCTCTTCGAGAAGGCGCGCCTGCTCGCCCCCGAGGACCAGGCGGTCCAGGAGCAGCTCGTCACCGCGCAGATCGCGACCGGGCGCTACGGCGAGGCCGAGTTCGTGCTCGCGCAGCTTCTCGACCGCAAGGAGAACGAGGCCCGGCGTGACCTCCAGCACCTCCGCGCACGTTGCCTCATCGAGCTCGACCGGCTCGTCGAGGCGCGCGCGGTCTACATGGACCTGACCGACGGCAACGCCGGCGAGGCCGACACCGAGGGGTGGATCGGGCTCGGCGAGGTCTCGTACGCGCTCAAGGACTACAACCACGTGCGCCGGACGGCGCAGCGCGTCGTCGCGCTGGCACCCAGCCGCCCGGAGGGCTACATGCTCCAGGCGCTGGTGCAGATGCAGCAGGGGCGCCTCGATCAGGCGCTCCAGAACGCCAACCACGCGATCCGCCTCAGCGACCAGGCGTCCGACACGATCCAGCTCCGCGCGGTCGTGCTCTTCCGCATGGGGAAGTATGAGGACGCGCGAAGGACGCTCCAGGTCGCGTTCGAGAAGGACCCGGGCAACCGCTCGGTCACCAAGCTCATGGCCGCGATCGACCAGCGCATCGGCAACTCGGCGTTCGCCAACGTCCCCGAGACGTTGGGCGATCAGCCCTGAACGGCCAGGTCGATCAGCGTCGGCTCGACGCGCGTCCGTCCGTTCCAGTTCGACAACCTCGGCTCGACAACCGCGTCGATCCCCGCCCCGGCGGGGATCGCGTCTTTGTGCGCCGCCCACCCCCAGCCGACCAGGCGCATGTGGCGCGAGCCCGCGCGGACGCGCACGTCGAGATGGTCGCCGGTCCTGCCGAACGGGCGCGGGCGCTCCGCGACGCGCAGCCCGGTGACGAGCACGCGCGGCGCCGGGTTGGCGCGCCCGTGCGGGGCGAGTGCCTCCAGTCGGCGGACCTCGCCCGTGGTCAGCTCGTCGATCGAGCAGGCCGTGTCGAAGCGAACAGTGGCGACCAGATCCTCGGGGCGCAGCGACTCGTTGCACACACCGACGAAGCGGTCGGTGAACGCGTCGAGCGCGTCGGCGCGGAGGCGCAGACCCGCGGCCATGTCGTGCCCGCCGAAACCGGTCAGCAGGTCGGCGCAGCGTTCGAGGGCGCCGTGGAGGTTGAACCCGTCGATCGATCGCCCCGACCCGCGCAGCCCGTCGCCCTCGCGTGTCAGGAGGATGGTGGGGCGGTGGTGCCGGTCGACGAGGCGTGAGCAGACGATGCCGACCACGCCGGGGTGCCAGTCCTCGCCGGCCAGGACGATGGCGCGCCGGTCGCGGGCGGTCATGCCGGCGTGCTCGGCCAACTCGTCCGCCTGGTTGGTGATGTCGCGTTCGATGCGCCGACGCTGGTCGTTGATCCGGCTGAGCTTTTCGGCGATCCCCGAGGCCAGGGCCGGGTCGTGGGTGGTGAGCAGCTCGGCCGCCTCGCGCGCGTGCCCGAGCCGCCCGATCGCGTTGAGGCGCGGAGCGAGGCGGAAGCCGGCGTCCTCGGCCGCGATCGATCCGCCCGCCAGCCCGGACGCCTCGACGAGCGCGCGCAGACCGGCGAACGGGCTCGTTCGCACGCGGCGCAGCCCGTGGCGTGCGATCACGCGGTTCTCGTCGAGCAGCGGCACCGCGTCGGCGACCACGCCGAGCGACGCGAACGCGAGCAACTCGACCAGCAGCCGGCGCAGCGTGTCGGTCACACGATCGGATCCGCACGCGAGCGTGCACAGCCGCCACGCGAGCTTGTACGCGACGCCGGCGCCGCACAGATCGCCGAACGGGTAGGTCGAGTCGGGGCGGCGCGGGTGGACCACCGCGAACGCGTCGGGCAGATCGTCGAGCGAGGCGGGCGGGTTGTGGTGGTCGGTGATGATCAGGTCGAGCCCCAGCGATCGCGCGACTTTGGCCGGCTCGACGGCCGTGATCCCGCAGTCCACGCTGACGACGAGGCGGGCGCCCTCGTCGGCGAGCGTGCGGATCGCGTCGGCGTTGATGCCGTACCCCTCGTCCACGCGGTGGGGGATGTAGATGCGGACAGAGGTCTCGGGGGCCAGAGCGGCCAACGTGTGGAACAGGATCGCCGAGGCCGTCACGCCATCCACGTCGTAGTCCCCGTAGATGATGACGGGCTCGCCGGCGCGGGCGGCGTCGAGGAGGCGTTGGGCTGCGCGGTCGAGGTCGGGGATGCCCGAGGGGTCGTGCAGGTCGCCCAGCCGCGGGTCGAGGAAGGCGTCGTCCACCCCGCGGGCCGCCATCACGCGCTCGCTCAGCGTCCCGCCCGAAGGTCCGGGAACGGGGGCCCAGCGGGCACGGAGACCACGGCGTGGGGCGGGCGGGTGGTCGAGCGTGGTGGAATTGGTCACAATGGTCACGGTGGCTCCGTGGAACTGAACAGAATCTACACCAAGGGCGGGGATGGCGGCGAGACCTCGCTCGGGGCGGGCGGGCGCGTGTCCAAGACCGACCCCCGCGTCGAGGCGTACGGGACGGTGGACGAGGCGAACGCATTCGTCGGGCTGGCGGTGGTGGAGGGCGAGCGAGCGGGGCACGCGATGGTCGGGCTGCTGCGATCGGTCCAGCACGACCTGTTCGACGCGGGCGCCGACCTGTGCGTTCCGATCGGGAGCGAGCGGGGGGGGAGGGCCTTGCGGGTAAGCGCGGCGCAGACCGAGCGGCTCGAGCATGAGCTCGACGAGGCGAACAAGCCCCTCGATCCGCTGACGAGCTTCGTCCTCCCCGGGGGGACGGCGTTGGCGGCGTCGCTGCACGCGGCGCGGACGGTCGTGCGGCGGGCCGAGCGGCGCGTGGTCGCGCTCCAGCGGGGCGAGCCGGATCGCACGAATCCGGAGGTCGTGCGCTACCTCAACCGCCTGAGCGACCTGCTGTTCGTGCTCAGCCGCGTGGCGAACGGGGGCGACGACGTGCTCTGGAAGCCGGGGGCGAACCGCACGTGAGCAAGCAACCCCGGACCGCGATCTTCACCAGCGATTTCAGCCGGGGGTTCCAGGCCGAGACCGAGAGCCTGCTGCGCCGGCGTTTCCTGTGGTACGCGGGTCTGATGGCGGCGGTGACGTGGCTGAGCCTGCCGGGCGTCGTGCTGGTTGTGGTGCCGCAATTGGCGGGCACGAAGATGGCGGCGATGCTGACCGAATCGATCCTCTACGCGGGTCTGTACCCGGTGGGGTTCGTGTACACGTGGCTGGGGCGCCCGCGCGATACCGAGTTGCTCCGCCTGACCACGGCCGTGGTCGTCATCGACGGGCTGATCAACGTCGCGGAGCGCGCGACGGTGCACTCGCTCCCCAACCTGCCCGACATGATGGGGCTGCCGAGCTTCATGATCTCGCACATCCTGGCGTGCCTGTTCCTGCCCTGGAGCCCGATGCAGGCGATGCGCCCGGTGGTGCTGGTGGTGGCGGTGAGCGCGATCAGCAGGCTATTCGCCGAGGGCGCGACGCTGTTCGACGGGTTCGGTGCGGTGGCGGGCGATGCGGTGTGGATCGCGTTGAGCCCGCTGGTGGGGCTGCCCGGGACGTTCATCTGCTGGTGGCGGCATTCGCGCCGGTTGGAGGGGTACAAGCTGCGGTTCCTCCAGCAGCGCTACGGGGAGGTGCGGCGCGAGCTTGTGGACGCGCGCCGGATCCACGAGTCGCTGTTCCCGAAGCCCATCGAGGACGGCTCGTTCCGCTTCATGTACGCCTACGAGCCGATGCGCCAGATCGGGGGCGATTTCCTGTTCGTCCGCGCGGGCGAGGGCGGTCTCAGCGCCGTGCTCATCGACGTCACCGGGCACGGCATCCCCGCGGCGCTCACGGTCAACCGGCTGCACGGCGAGCTCGAGCGGCTGTTCGCCGAGGACCGCGGCATCGGGGCCGGCGAGGTGCTGCGCCTGCTCAACCGCTACGTGCACCTGACCCTGGCGACTCACTCGGTCTACGTCACCGCGTTCTGTGCGCGCGTGACCGCCGACGGGCTCGAGTACGCTAGCGGCGGGCACCCGCCCGCCTTCGTCAAGACCGTGGACGGGCGTGTCGAGCAGCTCGACTCGACGGCGTTCGTCCTCGGGGCATGCGCCGACCGCGACTTCGACCCGGGGGCGTGCCGTGTCGAGTTCGGACCCGGCGACGCGGTGATCGTCTACACCGACGGGGCGACCGAGGCGCGCGACCGCACCGGCGCGATGCTCGGCATCGCCGGGCTCCAGAGGGTCATCGCGGGGTCGCGTCCGGAGCGTCCGGGTGACTGGCCGGAGCTGATCCTCGGGCGGGTCGAGGCGCACCGGTTCGGTCCGCCGGCCGACGACACGCTGGTCATCGAGGTGCACCGCCCGCTGTCGTGATCAGCCCTTGGTGCCCTCGACGCGTCCGGGGACGGTGTACTTGGTCAGCGCGTCCTCGAGATCGACGCCGGTGATGTTGGCGAGCGTCGCCAGCCAGGCGACGACGTCGGCGAACTCCTCGGCGAGGTTGTCGCGCTGCTCGGCGCTCGGCTCGACGCCGGGGCGGTTCTCGTGCAGGGCGGTCGCCAGCTCGCCCACCTCTTCCGTGAACAGCAGGAAGGTGCCGGCGGGACCACGGGCGGCGTCGGTGGCGTAGTAGCGGTCGCGGATGAGCCGCTGGAAAGAGGCGACGGTGAGGGGCTGGGGCATGCGGCCAGCCTAGCCGCGTGTCCAAGGAGACAACGGAGTAGGTTGTATCGGACGCTGGGATCCGGTATCTTGGTCGTCGGTCTTCTCGGGCCTCGGCGTGAGCGTCGTGGCGTCGGGGCCCCTTGTGGGGCCGCACGGCGCGAGGGAGCAGACAAGATGCGAGTGAGACTGAGTGCTGCGGTGGCGGCCTGCGCTGTCACTGCCGGGTCGTTCTCCGCCGCGATGGCGGACGACCTCAACCCGCCGCCTTGGCGCGGCGGACCGCTTTCGGTGTACGCCGAATGGGACTGGGCGCAGCCGCCCGCGAACTGGCTCTTCATGCCGCCGGACGTGTTCACCACCTGGAGCGGCACGTCCGACCCGGGCGTCGGGCCGAACGGCGAGACGCTCTACATGGGCTTCAACACCCACGCGGAGGTCGACGTGACGACCAACTGGGTGTGGGATCCGGGCGACGGCGACGGCGGTCTGGTCCCCGTCGTTCCGGGCGGGGCCGGCATCGCGTTCAAGGTCCAGAACTGGGTGGACCTGATGCCGGAGAAGTGGCTGCGCATCCAGGTCACCTACATCGACACGCTCGGCTTCGGCATGCCGACGATGGACCAGGTGATCGGCTATGTGGAGCCCGCCGGGACGCCTTACCCGGGATCTTTCGTCGGCGGGTCCAGCCAGCCGCCGAACTACTGGTACGAGGACTGGATGATCCTGCCGAACCCGCACTGGGACTACATCACGCTTCACGTGCCGGAGGGGACGATCCTCGACCAGGTCGTGATCGACACGATCTCGATCCCGGCGCCGGCGACGGCGGCGTTGCTCGGGATCGGTCTGCTCGCGGCCAGGCGACGGCGCTGAGCGGGACAGGCTGCTGACAGAGTGGGGCGCGGCGCGGCTCGTGGGGCGCGCCGCGCTTTTGCGTTGCGCGGAGGCCGGGGCTCGGGCCCCGATCGCCCGCACTGGGCCCGGTGGGATTCGAACCCACACTGGGGTTGCCCCCAAGCGGATTTTAAGTCCGCCGCGTCTTCCGGTTCCGCCACGGGCCCGTCGGCCCATGGTAGCTCAGGGCGCGGTGACCACCGAATCACACCCGTGGACCCAGAGGGAGACGTAGTACTGGATGTCGCCGGACCTGAGCTGTCCGTCGGGGCGCGCGTACCCGGGGTACCCCTCGTACGCGCCGAACGTGGTGAGGTCGGCGATGGCGGTGTCACCGGCAACGTAGGCGTTGATGTAGTAGTTGAGGTCGCCGGCGTTCACCTGTCCGTCCGGCACGCCGTAGAGCGGGTCGCCCGGACCGGCGCCCTGGGTGGTCAGGTCGGCGAAGCAGGGTGACGGGATGGTGGCGGCGAACTCGACCGCGGCGCGCGCATCGATGCGTCCCCACCCGTACTCCTCGTCCCACCCGGGTGTGCCCAGGTCCTCGGCAGTCGTCTCGAGGATCGTGCGGACCTCGGCCGGCGAGAGCCACGGCGCCACCGAAAGGATCAGCGACGCGGTGCCAGCGACGTGCGGGGCGGCGAAGGAGGTGCCGCTCTCAACGGCGTACCCGTTCTCGTTGCCGATCACGTCGCAGGTCGTGACGATGTTCTTCCCCGGCGCGACGACGGAGAGCCCCGGCCCGTAGGAGGACCAGATGGGCTTGTCGTCGTCCTCGTCGGTGGCGCCGACGGCGATGACGTCCGGGTAGGCAGCGGGGTAGAGGATCCCGGGCCCGATGGCACCGTTGTTCCCCGCTGAGGCGACGATGACCACGCCGCGCGCCTCGGCGTACTGGACCGCGGTTTCGAGCTGCGTCGAGGTCATGCCGGCGTCGAGCCCGTAGCTGATGTTGATGACCTGGGCGAGGTTGTCGGCGGCGTAGACGATGCCGTCGGCGATCTGCGAGGCGGTGGTGGTCCCGTTTACCTCGGCGGTGCGGACGGGCATGATCCACGCCCGCCAATCGACGCCGGCGATGCCGATGCCGTTGTTCGCCGACGCGGCGGCGATGCCGGCGCACAGCGTCCCGTGCCCGAAGGTGTCGTCGTCGGTGTAGTCGGGCGGTCCGGAGCCGAAGTTGGCGCCGGGCCAGAGCTTGTTCGTCAGGTCGGGGTGGGAGTGGCTGACCCCGGCGTCGAGGATCGCGATGATGCGTTCGCTCGAGCCGGTGGTGTGGCTCCACGCGTTGATCGCGTTGATGTCGCCCTCGCCCGGGATCACCGAGATCGTGTTGTACAGGGGGTACTGGAGGTCAAAGAACTCGTCGTTCGGCGTGTGGGCCTCGCTGCAGTCACACCCACCCGGCCCGACGCCGTTGGCCTCCGTCGCGTGCCCGATCGGGTCGATCTCCGCCGAGACGATCCCCTCACACGCGCCGAGGCTCTCGAGCAGTTGTGGGTTGGCGCCGGCGGGCACATCGACGAGGTAGAAGCGGTCGAGCCCGAACTGGCGGGCGAGGTCCCGTCTGGCTGGCGTGACCGAGAACGCCGGTCTGGGCGCCGACGCGTCGACCGATTCGAGGACCCTGCCCAGCTCACGCGAGACCGCGCCGGCGGGGCCGAGCAGCTCCGATGATCCGGGCACGAGTTCGGCCTCGGGCGCCAAGCGGATCACAACCGAATTCTGCGCGAACACCGGCCCGCAGCACAGACAGACGCCAGTGACGATCGCACGTGTGCAATCACCACACATAGTGACTCTCTCCTCGCGGCCGGGGCGGGCCCGGCCGACAGTCAGTCTTCCATTATGCCGGGATCCCGGTCCGAACGGAAGTGAGACCCCTCAACTCCAGCGAGAGATTATCGGGGATGGGCCGGTGTCCGCAAGACCGAACAAAGCACGATTCTTGAGATTCGCCAACCACTCACAGAAAAAAAATGAGATTCGGGTCCTTACGGGCTTGACGGGATGGGGTAGGTTCCGAGAAGCTATGACCGCTTCAGGAGGGCCTTCCGGCTCGGTCGCAGGTGGAGACACCACCCCGGCGGTCGGGACCCGGTCCGGGTCGGAGGGTGAGTCAAAGAGATCTCGGAGGAGCACACAGAGATGAGCAAGACAACCATCGGAATCGCGGCGCTCGTCGCGGCTGCTGGGTCGGCGCAAGCCGGGCTGAGCACCAGCATCATCGAAATCTCCTACCTCGACGCGGGCACCCAGGAGGTGACCTCGTGGAGTATCTCGGAGGATCAGGGCACGTGGGTCAACGGGCAGTACCACTGGGCCTTCGAGCAGGGGGACGGCGATCCGCAGACGTGGATGGCTATCACGAACAGCCTGGGTGAGGAAGTGTTCCGCGTCGGCAGCGCGTCGGTGGACTACAACGTGGATCCGGTGGTGAACGTGAACTTCAACGTTCAGGCCACCGCCTCGAACGGGATCTACAGCATCAACTCGGCGCTCAACACGTTCGCGTCCATCAACAGCGCGATCGGTTCGGCGTCGGCGGCGGTCACCGTCACCGACACGAACTTCGACGGCGCGACGCTCGCCGTTTCCGGCGACCGCGGGCAGGGGTACTCCGCGTACTTCAACGGCGGTTCGCCCGGGAACGGGTCGGTCTTCGCCGACCTGCTCAGCAGCAACATCATCGCTGCACCGCTCAGTTCCGCTTCGGTCAGCGAGGACTACCTGGGCGGCGGGTACCACCCGGTCGGCGGCAACGTCTTCGACATGAGCGCCCAGTGGACCTTCACGCTCACCGCCGGCGACACCGCCAGCGGCACGAGCACGTACGAGATCGTTCCTGCTCCTGCGAGCCTGGCGATGCTGGGTCTCGGCGGGCTGGCCGCGACGCGTCGGCGTCGCTGAGCGATTCCGGCGGCGTCCGTGTGGGCGCCGCTGGTGTGAAACCCGCGGTGGGTGAGCCCGTGGGGAGGAGATGAGGAGTTACCGTCCCGCCCAGGCGGGACGGTCCTCGCGAGCCGGTGGGAGTCCGCCCGCGAGAGGCCTGAGGGAGATTGCGAGCCATGAACTCGACACGGATTGTGACGGGCGTTCTTGCGGCGGCGGCGTTCGGCGCCACCGCGCAGGCTCAGATCACGCTCACCGACCCCGTTCTGCTCTTCGAGGCGACCAACGCCCAGGGGACCGGGCAGATCGCCATCCCGATCAACGCGCTCAACTTCGACGTGAACGGGAACTACTCGTGGCTGCTCGCCGGCGGCCCGGTCGACATCATGGACGGCCCGAACGTCCTCGCCACGATCACCTCGGCTTCTGTCGGGTACAAGAACTACAACCCGGCGTTCCCGGTGGGGGTCCAGGATCTCAAGTCGGTTGAGGTCGCCTTCACCGTCACCGCGGGCGCCAGCGACACGTCGTTTATCGTCACCAGCGGGCTCTCGAGCTTCGCCAACCTCTTCCCGGGTGAGTTGCGTGCGACCAGCGGGATGACGCTGACCGACTCGGCCGGCAGTCCCGGCGGCGCAACCATCTACGGCGATCAGCCCGGCGGCGCTTACTTCAGCACGTTCTACAACGCCGTCGGCGGCGTCCCTGCCACGGGCACGACCTTCGCCGACCTGCTCAGTGTCGGCGGATCGCAGTCCGTCGGCGTCAACGGCTCCACTTCGTGGAGCGAGGACTACCCCGTTACCCCAGGGACGTTCGACCCGGTTGGCGTCGCGATCGGCAGCCTGTCCAGCCAGTGGGCGTTCACGCTCACCCAGGGCGATCAGTCCGGCACGAGCAGCGCGTTCTTCGCGATCCCCGCTCCGGCGTCGGTGACGCTCGTGGGCGTCGGGCTGATGGGTCTGCGTCGCCGCCGCTGATCCGAGATCCGAATCCTGAAGCACACCGGAGCCCGGCCGTCGCGGCCGGGCTCTTTGTTGCGCCGACGACGCTCCGCCGCGTCCGCTTTCGCTACGATCCGGGCCGATGAGCGATATCCGGGCGATCACGAGGCGGACGGCGGTGGGGGTGATGGCCGCCGCCGGGTTGGGGTACGCGGTGTTCGGTCCCCGCCGGGCCCGCGCTGTGCCGCCCGGACGCGTCGTGCTCGACTACTGGGAGAAGTGGACCGGGCAGGAGGCCCAGGCGATGCGCCGAGTCGTGGACGCGTTCAACGCGAGCCAGGACCGCATCTGGGTCCGCTACTTCTCGATGGGGGCGGTCGATCAGAAGGCGATGATTGCGATCGCGGGCGGCGATCCGCCGGACGTGGTGGGGCTCTGGAACTTTTCGTCGCCGGCGTTCAGCGAGGCCGACGCGATCCTGCCGCTCGACGAAATGATCGGCGTGTGGGGCGACGAGGTGTCCGCCGATTTCGAGCGACTCTACGGCGACATCGGGTTTCGGATCGAAGCCTCGTACTACGCCGGTCCGATCTGGGGGCAGATGCACTACAAGGGGCGTCTGTGGGGCGTACCGAACACGTGCAGCTCGATGGGGCTGGTGTACAGCCGCGCCGCGTTCCGCGAGGTCGGGCTCGACCCGGACGATCCGCCGAAGACGATCGCGGAGATGGACGAGGCTGCCGAGTTGCTCACGACGCGCCGTGCCGACGGCTCGATCGAGCGCATCGGGTTCATCCAGCGCGACCCGGGCTGGTGGAACTGGATCTGGGGGTACTTCTTCGGGGGGAGCATCTACGACGTCAAGACGAACCGTGCGACGGCGTACACGCCGGAGAACATCCGCGGGTACGACTGGGTTCGTTCGTACCCGGTCAAGTACGGGATGAGTCGCCTGGTCTCGTTCCAGTCGGGGTTCGGGAACTACAACTCGACGCAGCAGCCGCTGCTGGCGGGGAAGATGGCGATGGCGTTCCACGGCCCGTTCCTGGTCAACGTGGTCAACACGTTCGACCCGGATTTCGATTACGGGTCGGCGCCGTTCCCGGTCTCGGAGGACGTGTACAACCCGGACGAGCCGATCGCGCTGCTCGAGAGCGACATGCTGTTCATCCCCAAGGGGTGCAAACACCCGCGTGAGGCGTTCGAGTTCGTGTGCTTCACGCAGCGTCGTGCGATGGTCGAGCTGCTGGCGATCGCGCACTGCAAGCCGAGCCCGCTGGCGGCGGTCTCCGACGGGTTCTACGCCCGTCACCCGCACCGCTACATCGAGGTGTTCAACAAGATGGTGCGGAGCCCGCGTGCGTTCCCGAAGCCTCAGACGCCGGTGTGGCCGCAGTACGAGGACGAGTTCAACGCGGCGATCCACGCGTTCTGGACCGAGCTGGACGTTCCCCCGGCCGAGATCCTTGCGGGCATCCAGAAGCGGGGGCAGCAGGCGATCGACCAGCACGCCGCGCAGCGCGCACGACGGGGCGAGACGTGAAGGCGGCGCGCCGTGACACGCTCGCGGGGCTCGCCTTCGTCAGCCCATGGCTGATCGGGTTCCTCGCGTTCATGGCTGCACCGATCGTCATGAGCTTCTACTACAGCTTCACCGACTACCCGTTGCTCGAGCCGCCGATCTGGATCGGGCTCGGCAACTACGCCCGCATGTTCACCGACCCGGTGTTCTGGAAGACGATGGAGAACACGACGGTGTACGCGTTGTTTGCGATCCCGATCGGGACAACACTGGCGCTGCTCGTCGCATGGCTGCTCAACCAGAACGTGCGGGGGCAGTCGGTGTTCCGCGCGGCTGTCTTCCTGCCGAGCCTCGTGCCGCTGGTCGCCGCCACGATGATCTGGCTCTGGCTGTTCAACGGCGAGCTGGGGATCATCAACCAGGCTTGGGACGTGGTTGGTCCTGTGGTTGCTCCCGTTGTGAATCTACTTGTTCCGGGTCTCGCCGGGGCCTCCGTATTCGCATTGACCTGTTTGCCGGTCATCGTGCTCGTCGCGCGATTCCGTGATGGCCAGAACAAAGGCTGGGGGCTATTCGGGCTTGCTCAGATCATCTTTCTGAGCGTCGCCGTTTGGTTGTTGCTTTCTGGAAGATTGGGGTGGATCACCTCCGCCGGTATTCCTGTCCACGGGCCCAACTGGCTCGGCGAGGCCACGTGGATCATGCCCGCCCTGGTCATCATGAGCCTGTGGGCGGTGGGGCAGGCGGTGGTCATCTATCTCGCGGCCCTCCAGGACGTGCCGATCGCGCTGTACGAGGCGGCCGACCTCGACGGCATGGGGCCGCTCACCCGCTTCCTCAACGTCACTGTGCCGATGATCTCCCCGGTCATCCTGTTCAACGTGATCATGGCGATCATCGCGTCGTGGCAGGTCTTCGCCGTCCCGTACATCATGCTCGGCTCGAGCGGCGGGCCCGACCGCGCCGGGTACTTCTACACCATGTACCTCTACGACAACGCGTTCCGCTACCAGCAGATGGGCTACGCCTCGGCGATGGCGTGGGTGCAGCTGCTGATCATCCTCGCGCTGACAGGGCTCACGTTCCTGCTCAGCCGCAAGCTGGTGCACTACAGGGCCGGGTGATGGGGAGCTGATGGCCAGAGACCACACCAACCCGGCCGCCCGCGTGCTCGTGTACGGCGCGCTGCTCGTGGTGTGCTTCATCTTCGCGCTGCCGCTGCTCTGGATGGTCTCGACGTCGCTCAAGCCCGTCGAGCAGACGCTCCGCGAGCCGCCGACCGTCTTCCCTCAGCCGATCACGAGCGCCCCGAGCCAGGCGTGGAAGAACTACGTCGGCAAGGTCAAGCCCGACGGGACCGTCGTGGACCGAGGCGTCTGGACCGACCCCATCGTGGACTTCCCGCTCTACCTGCGCAACACGCTCATCGTCGCCGCCCTGAGCGTCGTCGGGATGGTCGTGTCGAGCGCGATCGCGGCCTACGGGTTCGCCCGCATCAAGTGGCGCGGGCGCAACACGATGTTCGTCTTCGTCCTCTCGACGATGATGATCCCGTTCCCGGTGATCATGGGCCCGATGTTCATCATCTTCCGCGATCTGGGGTGGATCGGGACGTTCCGCCCGCTGTGGGTGCCGGCGTTCTTCGGCAACGCGTTCAACATCTTCCTGCTGCGCCAGTTCTACCTGACGATCCCGCGCGAGCTCGACGAGGCCGCCCGCATCGACGGGTGCGGGCACTGGGGGATCTTCTGGCGGATCATCCTGCCGCTGTCGCGCCCGGCGCTGGCCGTGGTCGCGCTGTTCCACTTCATCTTCGTATGGAACGATTTCCTGGGCCCGCTGATCTTCCTGAACCACCGCGACCAGTTCACGCTGGCGCTGGGGCTCCAGCTCTACCAGAGCCAGGCGGGCAACGTGCCGTGGAACCTGCTGATGGCCGCGAGCACGCTGGTGATCGCGCCGGTCGTGGTGCTGTTCATCCTGACGCAGCGCACGTTCGTCGAGGGCATCGCGACGCAGGGGTTGAAGGAGTAGGCAATCCGCAGGCGGCATTCGGCATTCGTTGAGAGCGCGCAATCTGGTTCTTCTCGAATGCCGAATGCCGAACCACGAATGCCGCTCACGCTCCGGCGCACTCCGCGCACACCCCGTACAGCGTCAGGTGGTGCCCCTCGACCCTGAACCCCGGCGGCGCGAGGTCCCGCAGCCTGCCGGGGCAGTCCTCAACCTCGAACACGCGCCCACAGCGTGTGCAGTGGAAGTGGTGGTGGTGGTCCTTGCCGCCCGGTTCGTAGCGCGGCGGCTCGCCGGGCACGTCTACCGGCGTCAGCTCGCCCGCCTCGACCAGACCCTTGATCGTCCGGTACACCGTGGCGAGCCCGAGCCCCTCGGCCTCGCGCGCGGCCGCCTCGTGGATCTCCTGCGGGCTCAGCGGTCGGTCGGCCCGCTCGATGACCGACTTGATCGCCTGCCGCTGGCGTGTATTGCGTTGCACGCCCTGAGGATACGCCGATGTAAGCTCCCATCGTGGACTGGCTCCGCTGGTTCGGCACCGGGCTGCTCATCACCGACTGGGTGATCCGCATCGCGATCGTCTCGGCGGTGATGGCGCGCCGTCGGCACGTCTCGGCCTCGCTCGCGTGGATCGCCGTGGTTCTGTTCCTGCCGATCGTCGGGCTGGTCGCCTACCTGCTGGTCGGCGAAAGCCGGCTCGGGCGCCGACGCGCCCATCGCTACCACGCCGCGGCCGGGGAGGTTCAGCCCGCCGCCCGCGCCCTGTGGACGCACCGCTTCCTCGACTGGACCGGCGAGCGCGAGCGGTACCGCTCGATCGCGCGGTACGGGCTGGCGGCCGCCGGCAGCCCGCCGGTCTCCGGCAACCGCGTCGAGCTGATCGCCGAGTCGGACGGGTTCCTTTCCTCCCTCGCCCGTGACATCGACGAGGCGCAGCACCACGTCCACCTCCAGACCTACATCTTCCAGCCCGGCGAGGCGACCGGGGGCGTGGTCGGGGCGCTCGAACGGGCGGCGGGACGCGGTGTGACCTGCCGCGTGCTCGCCGACGCCGTCGGCAGCAAGCACTTCTTCCGCTCGGCGCTGCCCGGACGCCTGCGCGACGCGGGGGTGCTGGTCGAAGCCGCGTTGCCGGCCAACCCGCTGCGGATGCTGTTCGCGCGGATCGACGTGCGCAACCACCGCAAGGTCGCGGTGATCGACTCACGCCTGGCGTACGCGGGCTCGCAGAACCTCGCCGGCCCGGAGTTCGCCGCCAACGTGCGCGTCGGCCCGTGGGTGGACGCGACGCTGCGCATGCAGGGTCCGGCCGCCCACGCCCTCCAGTCGGTCTTCCTGTGCGACTGGCTGGTCGAGTCGGACGCCCCGCTCGACCCCCCGTCGTTCTTCCCCGAGATCGATGAGGCGGGCGACAGCGTGGTCCAGATCGTCCCGTCTGGGCTCGGGCTCGCCCCGCACGCGATCCACGAGTCGATCATGACGACGATCTACTCGGCCCGCGATGAGCTGGTGATGACCACGCCGTACTTCGTGCCCGGCGAGGAGGTGGTGGGGGCGCTCAAGGCGGCGGCGATGCGCGGGGTCGCGGTTACGCTGGTGATGCCGGCGCGGGTGGACGCGCCGCTGGTGCGTGCGGCGGGGTTCGCGTACTACCACGAACTGCTCGAAACCGGGATCACCATCCGGCACTACCGCCCGGGGATGCTGCACTCGAAGACGATCACGGTGGACCACGAGCTGGCGGCGGTCGGCAGCGCCAACTTCGACCTGCGGAGCTTCATGCTCAACTTCGAGGTCACGACGCTGGTCTACGACAGCGACTTCGCCAGCCTGCTCCGCACCCTCCAGCAGCGGTACATCGACGAATCGGACGAGGTCGAGCTGGACAGGTGGCGCCGCCGGGCGGTCGCGCGCCGCGTGGCCGACAACGCCGCACAGCTCGTTGCGCCGCTGTTGTAGAAGTACGGAGCGCTCCGGGGGCTACTGCCCATTGCCCTCCACCCACACCTCGCCAGCCTGCCTGCACACGACGCACGATTCGAACTCGTCGCCGGCGGCGCGGTGCAGGCGACGCATCGGCTCGTCCTCGGCCTCGTCGCTCATCGGGAATGTGCTGTGGTGGACCGGCGCCAGGCTGCGCGCCCCCATCCGCCGGAACATCGACCAGACCTGCTCCGGCGTCGCGTGAGCGTGCTCCCACGGCTCGTACGCACCGATTCCCAGCACCGCCAGGTCGATATTGCGGAGCTGGTCGAACGCGAGCGTGTCGCCCGTGTCGCCGGCGAAGAGCACCCGGTGCCGCCCCGAATCGACGAGGTAGGCGTTGTACCCGCGCCGCCGGTCGAGGACCCGTCTCGCCCCCCAGTGCTGCGGGCGGATCGCGGTGAACAGCAGCCCCGCGACCTCGAACGACTCGTCCCACTGGAGTTCGAGCGTGCGCCCGTACCCGCTCGGGATCAGCCGGTGCGTGCGTGCCGCGGTCACCACCGCCGTCCGCTCCGACGCCAGCGCCTCGAGCGTCGGCAGGTCGAGGTGGTCGAAGTGGGCGTGCGAGATCGCCAGAACGTCGATGGGGGGCAGGTCGTCGGCATGGACCGGCGGGGGGCTGGTGCGGGCGAGCCCGAGCTTGCGTTTCCCGACCCGCGGACCGATCCGCTCGCTGAAGACCGGGTCGAACAGCACGAAGCGCCCGTCGAGCCCGACGAGCACGCTGGCGTGCCCGAGCCAGACCGCGCACAGACCCTCCGGGGGCGCGCTCAGCCCGGTGCGGGCACCGGGTGTGGCCAGCCCCGGGTCACGACGGCGGATCGAGTCGAGCAGGGTCCCCGGGTATCGGCGCAGGGCAGACCGCGTCGCCTGGGTCGCCCGCGTCAGCCTGCCGCGTTTCCCTCCGCTCACACCAGATTATGGGCACCCGGCGAGCCAGAGGTTCACGAAGAACTGGACATCGGCGGCGGTGACCACCCCATCGGGCACGCCGAAGCCGGGGTCGCCGCTGCCGGCACCCTGCGTGGTGAGGTCGGCGTCGGGGTCCCCGGGGACGTACAGGTTGACGTAGAACTGGATGTCGCCGGCGGTCACGTACCCGTCCGGCACGCCGTAGAGCGAGGACCCCGCGCCCGCGCCCGTCGTGGTGTAGTCGGCCGCCCCGCACCCGCACGGGTTCCCGGTCGGCAGCTGCGGTGGGTACTCGTTTCCGGGGTAGAGAAACATGAGCGCGCCAGGCAGGCGGGCGGCCCACGCCGACTCGTTGTGCTGCTGGTTCAGCCCGACGACATGGCGCAGGTCGTCCTCGAGCACGTACGGCGGGCTCTTGGTGATCAGGTTGTCGCGCAGGGCGTAGGTCGAGGTGAACCCGTCGCTGTTGAGGTTGCCCGAGTCGCCCGAGTCGATGTACAGGCGGATGTCGCGCCTGGGCTGCGGGTAGACGACCGAGGTCGCGTACCCGACGAACTCCCACACGCCGCTGAACGCCCCGATGCGCGTGAAGTGGTCGGTGTGCTCCCACCCCATGTACATCGAGACGTTGGCCCCGAGGCTGCTGCCCGCCGTGCCGGTCGTCTCCGGACCGGTGAGCGTGCGGTACTGTGCGTCGATGATCGGCTTGAGCTCGGTGAGGAGGAACTCGACGTAGTCGTCGGCGTGCCCCCCGACCGCGGGCGGCGTGTAGTCTGGGGTCCGGCTCGACGTGTTGTCTACCGCCACGACAATGAACTCCTGGCACGCGCCGGACCGCTGCACGCCGGAGACAATCGGACCGCCGTTCCACGTGCCGAACGCCCCCTGCTCGAAGACGTTCTGCCCGTCGTGCATGTACAGGACGGGGTAGCGTTTGTCGGCGTTCTGCGCGTACCCGCGCGGCAGCACGACACGGTACCGGCGTTGCTCGCCGAGGATCACCGAGTCGATGAACGGTGGGTCCGCGGGGTCGTAGTCGCGGAGCACCGTGTCCACCGACGGCGGAGGAACGTAGTCGAAGACCTGCCCGTCCTGGACAAACAGAAGCTCCATCGGTGTCTCGTAGACCCCGGCCACAGGGTCCTGCCCCGGCTCGGCAAAGCTGAAGTAGAACTGGAGCGGCTTGCCCTGCTCGCCGAAGTCGGCCGCGACCCAGCGCTGCTCGCCCGCCGAGCGCCCCTCGCCGCACAGCGTCATCGCGGTCTGCTGGTACGCCCCGTCGTCCTGCCGCCAGTGCAGGATCGGCCCGTCGCGGAACGAGTGGTACCAGACCCGCTTGCCCGGGACCGCGACCGACGATGTGCTCGCGCCGGTCTCAACGCCGATCGGTATCGCGTTGGCGGCGTTCGCGGCCTCACCGGGTGAGTCGTCTCGCAGGATGTACTGGTACATGTACTCCGTGTTCACCGGCAGGGCGAGCGTGACGCGCCACGTGGGGTAACCTGACGGCTCGAGCTTGACGGCCTTGCGGACGTCGCCGGCACCGAGCTCGTCGAGCGTGCCGACGACGTACACCGATTGACCGATCGACGTGGTGTGCTCGATCTCGAAGGTGACCGGCTCGCGGTACTGCCCCCACGCCTGACACGCCGCCAGGCACGCACCGATAACCGCCAAGGCTCTCATGTCTGCTCCCCCTTCCGCGGCAGTGTATCGTAGGGTGTGCAGCTCACGAAGCAGCAGATTGTGGACCGAATCAACCACGCCAACGCGGCGGCGCGGGAGGGACACTCCCGCGAGGCCGAGGAGATCTACCTCGACGTGATCAGACGCCGCCCGCGCGACGCCGAGCTGCTCCGCCGACTCGCCGTCGTTCAGGCGAACTTGACGCGCTACCCGGACGCGATGCGTCACATCGGCAAGGCGGTGAAACTCGAGCCGCGCAACCCGAGGCTGCACCTCGCGATGGGATGGATCGCCGCGCAGGCGGGTGAGAGCGAGCGGGCCCTGGAGGCCTACACGCGGGCGTCGTACTTCGACGCAAGCAGCATCGAGGCGCTGTGGGGCAAGGCGGCGGTGCACGAGAAGAGGAACGAACTTGACGAAGCCGAGCGCTGCGTCGACGAGGTGCTCGCCACCGCCCCGAACACGACGCACGCGGCGGCGATCAAGGCGCGCCTCCAGCGCCGGCGTGGGGAGCTCGACGGGGCACGGGCCCTGCTCGAGCGCGTGGTCGAGGGCGGGCTGCCGCCCGGCGAGGGACACGCCGTGCTCTTCGAGCTCGGGCGGGTGTGCGACAAGCAGGGCGACCGCGACGCGGCGTTCGTGGCGATCGCGCGGGCCAACGAGATCCAGCGTGAGCTGATCGAGAGCAGGGCGTTCGACGCCGACCGCCCGTTCCGCCTGATCGAGGACTACTCGGCGATCACGCCCGAGCGTTTCTCGGAGTGGCGAGAGGGCACACCCCCGGACGACGGCGCAACGCCGCTATTCCTCGTCGGCATGCCGCGCTCCGGCACGACGATGACCGAGCAGGTGCTCGACGCGCACCCCGAGGTCCACGGGTCGGGCGAGGCATCGGTCTTGCCGGCGGTCCGGACCCGCCTGGCTGAGATGTTCGGCGGGCAGGGTACCGACGCGGAGCGGCTCGGGAATCTGTCGCCCGAGCAGATCGCGGAGCTGCGCGCGGTCTACCTCGATCGGACGCGTGAGCTGCTCAGGGGAACGGGCAAGCGGATCCTGCTCGACAAACTCCCGCTCCAGATCATGTCGGCCCCTCTGATCAGCCGCGTGCTGCCCGACGCGCGCGTGATCGTGGCGTTGCGCGACCCGCGCGACGTCTGCCTGAGCTGCTTCTTCCAGGAGTTCGCGCCGAACAACTCGATGGTCAACTTCATGGACCTCGGGCGAACCGGGCGCCTCTACGCCGCGGTGATGGGGATGTACCTCGCGCAGCGTGAGCACTACGCCTTCCCGCGCCTCGAGGTGCGCTACGAGGACACGACGGCCGACCCGGAGGGGCAGGCCCGGCGCCTGCTCGGGTTCGTCGGTGTGGAGTGGGACGAGAGCGTGCTGCGCTTCTACGAGCGAGGTGGCAACCGCTTTGTCACTACGCCGAGCTACGAGGCGGTCACGCAGCCGGTGCACCGCAAGGCGGTGGGGCGGTGGCGCCGCTACGAGAAGCACCTGGCGCCGATCCTGCCGACGCTCGAGCCGTTCGTGGAGGCGTTCGGGTACGAACCGACGGGGGCGATCGAGTCATGACGCTGACGCAGGAAGAGCTGATCGCGTTGGGGCGGCGTGCGGGGGAGCACGCGAGCGCCGGTCGCTACCGCGAGGCCGAGGCCGACTACCTCGAGATGCACCGCAACGCGCCCCGCGAGGCGGAGGTGCTGCGCCGCCTGGCGCTGGTGCAGAGCCAGCTCGGCAAGAACCGCGAGGCCGAGGCGAGCGTCGCCAAGGCGTTGCGCCTGGCCCCCCAGAACGCGATGGTGCACTACTCCGCTGGGTTGGTCCGCCTGCGTGCCGGCGCCTTCACCGAGGCGATCGGGTCGTACCGGCGTTCGACCCAACTCTCGCCCCGGAGCGCGTCCTTGTGGTGCGGGCTGGCGACCGCTCTCGAACGCACGCACGACCTCGACGGCGCCGAACAAGCGGCGGATTCGGCCCTGGCCGCAGAGCCCGGGCACACCCAGGGCGCGGCGATCAAGGGCGCTCTGCTGCGCCGACACGGCGACGCGTCGGGCGCCGTTGCCCTGCTCGAGAAGGTCGTCGCCGAGTCCGCCCCCGACGCCTTCCGCGTGGATCTGTGCGCCGAACTCGGGCACGCGCTCGACAGGCTCGGTCGCTCCGACGAGGCCTTCGCCGCGTGGACCGACGCGAACAACGCGGCCCAGCAGCACCGCGCGATCTTCCGCGCCTACGACGCCGACCGCCCCTTCGGCACCATCGAACGCGCCATGCAGATCCCGCCCGAGTCGTTCGCGCGCTGGAAGACAGAGCCCCCGCCGAACGACGGCGTCCGCGCCGCGTTCCTCGTCGGCATGCCGCGCTCGGGCACGACGATGAGCGAGCAGATCCTCTCGGCCCACCCGCAGGTGCACGGGTCGAGCGAGTTGCCGATCCTCGCGAGGGTCTTCGACCGGCTGCGGCAGATGTACGGCGACACGCCGATGTTCGAGACGCTCGACCGGCTTAGCGCCGAGCAGATCGCGGAGCTGCGCCGGGTCTACGCCGATCACGCCGCCGCACTGCTCGCGCGCGGGGGCAAGGGCAAGACGCTGCTGCTCGACAAGAACCCGATGCAGATCCTCTCGGCGCCGTTCCTCAGTCGCGTCTTCCCCGACGCGCGGGTGATCGTGGCGCTCCGCGACCCACGCGACGTCTGCCTGAGTTGCTTCCAGCAGCGGTTCAGCCCGAACAACGCGACGCTCAACTTCCTCGATATCGAGCGCACCGCCCGCCTGTACGGCGCGGTCATGGGCATGTGGCTCGCCCAGCGCGGGCACCACGCCTTCGCGTACCACGAGCTGCGCTACGAGGACCTGACGGCCGACTTCGAAGCCTGCGCCCGCGGGCTGGTCTCGTTCCTCGGGCTCGGGTGGGACAAGCGGATGCTGAAGTTCTACGAGCACGCGCCGGTGCGCCCGATCAACACGCCGAGCTACGAGGCGATCACGCAGCCGGTGCACACGGGGGCGGTGGGGCGATGGAAGCGGTACGCCGGGCAGCTCGCGCCGATCCTGCCGACGCTCGAGCCGTTCGTGGAGGCGTTCGGGTACGAGCCGAGGGGAGACGGTTCGTGAAGGGCGCCGACCCGCGCGTCGCGCAGGCCGAGGCGGCGCGCGCCGCCGGGCGCCTCGCTGAGGCCGCCGACCTCTACCGGCACATTACGCGCGACCGCCCGCGCGACGCGCACGCCCACCACATGCTCGGGCAGGTGCTCCACCAACTCGGCGAGCTTGGCGAGGCGCGGCGCGTCATCGACAAGGCCGCGAAGCTCGATCCACGCAACGCCGAGGTCCACCTGACGCACGCCCGTGTGCTCCACGCCGCCGGCGAGGGGGACGGTGCGCTGACCAGCTTCGAGCGCGCCCGCCACATGAACCCACGGCTCGTGCTCGCGCATTGCGGAGTGGCCACCGTCCACGAGCAGTCCGGGGATCTCGACAAGGCCCTCGCGGCCGTCGAGCAGGCGCTCGGCGCCGAGCGGTCCCACCCGTACGCTCGCGTGATGCGGGCCCGGCTGCACCGCCGCGCCGGCGAACTCGAACCGGCACTGGCCGAACTCGATGAACTCGTCGGTGAGGGCCTCGGCGTCGGGCAGATGTTCCGCGTGCTGTTCGAGCGAGCGCGCGTGCTGGAGAGATTGAAACGCTACGACGAGGCATTCGAGACGTACGCGCAGGCGAACCGGGTGCAGTCGCAGACCCCGCCGGCCAGGGCCGTCCACCCCGACCACATTTTCGCGCTTGTCTCGGCGTTCGGCACCGTCGGGCCCGCCGAGTGGCTCGACGACCCGCCCGCCGACGACGGTCCCGCCCCCGCCTTCCTCGTCGGCTTCGACCGCTCGGGCACGACGATGACCGAGCAGATCCTCGGCGCCCACCCGGCCGTTGCCACCACCGACGAACGCCCGCTCGTGCACGAGGCGATCCGGGCGATGGTCGCGATGTTCCCCCGCGGCACGCCGTTCCCCACCATGCTCGCCGCCCTCGACCGCCCGCAACTCGCCGAGCTGCGCGCCGCCTACCGCGCCGCCGCCGAGCGACTCTGGCCGAAGGGAAAGACGCTCGTCGACAAGTTCCCGCTCAACATCCTCAACGCGGCGTTCATCAACCGCCTGTTCCCCGAGTCGCGCATGCTCGTCTGCCTCCGCGACCCGCGCGACGTCTGCCTGAGCTGCTTCTTTCAGGAGTTCGCGCCCAACCCGGCCACCGTCAACTTCTTCGACCTCGCCCGTACCGTCGCGCTGTTCAACGCGGTGATGGGGCTGTACACCGAGCAGCGCGCATGGCTCACGCTCCCACGCCTCGAGCTGCGCTACGAGCGGACGGTGAGCGAGTTCGAGCCCGCCTGCCGCGAGATGCTCGACTTCCTCGGGCTCGCCTGGGACGACCGCGTCCTGAACTTCCACGACCCGTCGAAGACCGGCGCCCCACGCCGCTTCGTCTCCACCCCAAGCCACGAGGGCGTCACCAGCCCGGTGAACACGCGGGCGGTGGGGCGGTGGCGGAGGTATGGCCAGAGGGCGGAGTTGGAGGGGGTGGGGAAGGTTGCCGAGAAGTTGGGATACTCGGGCGAGACTCGGTGAGCGTACGACAACGCCCCCTCACGGGGGCGTTAACACGGGCGAAGGGACTCGAACCCCCAACCTCCTGATCCGTAGTCAGGTGCTCTATCCAATTGAGCTACGCCCGCAGCGGGCTCAAGCGTAGCTCATCGCCCCCGCGGGGGCAAAGGGTGGGCCCTCGGCCCTCGCCCATGGGGTCGGAGGCGCGATCCCCGGACGCCGGGCCTGAGTCTGCGAAGGGCCGGGTTCTTCGCCGCCCCCGTCTCTGGCCGGCTGGAAGCCGGCCCCACCGGCCCCACCTGCCCCGCCGCCCCTGTCGCCCGCACCCGGGGCTTGAATCCCCGCCCCCCGGGGCCAATGATCCATGCCCGAACGGAGGACCGATGGCCCACTCGAAGAGCCGCCTGAAGAGGATTCGCCAGAACGAGTCGCACCGCGCCCGCAACCGCTGGCGCCGCATCGCGATGCGCGAGGCGATCAAGG
>Ga0210110_1000119_pt1 | contig 27208 bp, 24 predicted proteins | sample China_Galinas_PW_2_FD_184865 | JGI IMG/M metagenome (GOLD analysis project Ga0210110, IMG submission 184865) | Wetland microbial communities from San Francisco Bay, California, USA, that impact long-term carbon sequestration - China_Galinas_PWB_D1... | ecosystem: Environmental > Aquatic > Marine... | reverse complement strand
TTCAATCACAGGAGATTTCTGATGGCCAGGAAGAAACGCGCCGCGAAGAAGGCGACACGCAAGAAGGCAACAAGAAGGAAAGCCACCCGCAAGAAGGCGACCCGCAAGAAGGTCCGCCGCAAGAAGGTCCGTCGCAAGAAGAAGGCGACCCGCAAGAAGGCCGGTCGCCGCAAGAAGGTCCGCCGCAAGAAGGTCCGCCGCAAGAAGAAGGCAACCCGCAAGAAGGCCGGACGCCGCAAGAAGAAGACGACCCGCAAGAAGGCTGGACGCCGCAAGAAGAAGGCAACCCGCAAAAAGGCCACCCGCCGCAAGAAGGCGACCCGGAAGAAAGCCCGGCGTCGCGGCCGCTAAGCCGCTTCAGTGATCTCCGCCTCCCCATAGGCCGGTTCGGGGAAGCGAAAACACGCGTACGTGCTGCGGGGCCGACGGAGTCGGCCCCGTTTTTCATCCGCTTGGCGCGACGCCCCGCCCGGCAGACAATCCCCCCATGGACGCCTCCGAAGCACTCGCCCGTCTCCGCCGCCACCACGAGGGCGTGCTCCTCGCCGACGGCACCCCTCACCCCGTCCGCTTCGTCTTCGCTTCCGCGACCGGGCGCCTGGTGCTCCCTGTCCCGACCCACGCGGTCGACGCCGATGAGATGGTCCTGTTCGTCCCCGACGAGAGCGACGACGCGATGCAGGCGCTGCTCGATCCGATCGGCGACGACCCCGACGGCTCCGACCTCGACCGGCACTTTGCCTACCACGGGCCCCCGCGCCAGCGTGCGTGGATTCACGCCGACATCGCCGCGCTGCGCTGGGGCGACGAGATCTTCGACGGCGAGGACCTGACCGTGTCCAATCCGCTCCGCGCCGACGAGCCGAGGCTCTGCCACCTGCTCAACGCCGACCGCGCCGCCCTGCGCGACCTCTGCTCGCGCCATGCCGCCGTTACGCCCACCGACCCCGTCGCCGTCGGCACTGACCCAGACGGAATCGACGTGCGTGCCCGCTTCGGCGTGGTGCGCGTCGCGTTCGGGACGCCCGCCCCCGACGCCGCCCGCGCGCGGGCGGCGATCCTCCGGATGCTGGAACGCGGAGCATGACCGCTCTGTGCGACGCCCACGTCCACCTGCCCCAGCTCGGGCGCTCGCGCTCGTTCGTGCAGCTCGACGGGTGCCGCTCGGGGGAACAGATGCTCGACCGCCTCGCCCGCCGCGCAGCCGCCGAACCGCCAGGCGCGTGGATCATCGCCCACGGCGCCCGCCCCGACGCGTGGGAGAACCCCGAGTGGCCCGTTCTGGGCGACCTCGACCGGGCGGTGGGGGGGCGTCCCGCTCTCGCCTGGTGCTTCGACTACCACGCCCTGCTCGCCTCGACCGCCGCCCTCGAACGCGCCGATCTACCCGACGCTGCCCCGCCCGCCGGCATCGTCGAGCGCGACGCCGGCGGCTCCCCGACCGGGCTCTGCCTCGAGGGCGCCGCGCTCGCCGTCTGGAACGCCGTGCCCGAGCCGACCCCCGACCAGCGCCGCGGGCACGTGCTCGACGCGGTGCGTCACCTCGCGGCCCTCGGGTTCGCCGGGGCGCACGACCTCAAGAGCCCGCCGTGGCTCGGGCACGTGCTCGCCGAGATGCACGACGCCGGCGAGCTGCCGCTGCGCGTCGAGCTGTTCCCGCTGCTCGACGACGCCGGGCGCGTGCACGACGAATCTCACGCGTGGCGGCGCGACGGGGTGCGTCTGGGCGGGGTCAAGCTCTTCACCGACGGCACGCTCAACAGCCGCACGGCCCACGTGCTCCACCCCTTCACCGACGCACCCCCCGACCACCCGACCGGTCTGCCGATGATGAGCCCGGCGCAGATCCGCGACGCGGTGCGACACGCCGACGCGCTCGGACTTCCGATCGCGGCCCACGCCATCGGCGACGGTGCCGTCCGCGCCGTCCTCGACGCAATCGAGCACGTCCGCCCGCGCACGCCCGGCGCCCGGATCGAGCACGCCGAGCTGATCGACGAGTCCGACGTGCCGCGCTTCTCCGCACTCGCCGTGAGAGCGAGCGTCCAGCCCTGCCACCTGCTCGCCGACGCCGAGGCCTTGCGCCGTTCGCTGCCGCACCGTCTCGACCGCGTTCTGCCGCTGCGCGAGCTGATCGACGCGGGCTGCCGTCCGGGCGAACTGCTCCGTTTCGGCTCCGACGCCCCGATCGTGCGGGCCGACCCCGGCGATTCACTCCGCGCCGCGGTTGCCCGCCGGCGTGCCGGCGAGCCCGAAGGCGCGGCCATCGCCCCCGAACAGGCGATTTCCGCGCCCGAGGCCCGCGCCGCCTTCGCCGCCTCGACGGTCTAGACTTGCCTCCACCCAAACGGAGCAACGCATGGCCCAGGACCCCATGGATATGGTCATTGGTCTGGACGAATCGACGTCGCGCGACACGGGCGCGGCCGAGAAGCACCTCGATGCCGGCACCGCCGCCGAGCGGGGCGGGGACCGAGTCGCGGCCGCCGCCGAGTACCGCAAGGCCGTCTCCGCCGACCCCACCAACCCGCGCGCCCTGTTCAAGCTGGCGTACGCGCTGGACCTCATGGGCGAGGAGGACGAGGCGCTCGCGCTCTACGAACGTATCTGCGAGTCCAAGCCCGCCCCGGTCAACGCGCTGATGAACCTGGCCGTGCTCTACGAGGACGCCGGCGACTACTCCAGCGCCGAACGCTGCCTCAAGCAGGTCCTCGAGACCAACCCCAACCACGCCCGCGCACGTCTGTTCATCAAGGATGTCGTCGCCAGCAAGGACATGATCATCGAGGAGGACCACGAGCGCGACACGTTGAAGCGCAAGGCGCTCTACGACACGCCCGTCACCGATTTCGAGCTCTCCGTCCGCGCCCGCACCTGCCTCAAGAAGATGAACATCCGCACCCTCGGCGATCTGCTCAAGATCACCGAGGCCGAACTGATGAGCTACAAGAACTTCGGCGAGTCGAGCCTCGACGAGCTCAAGAAGATGCTCAGCATACGCGGGCTCAAGCTCGGGCAGGGGCTCGAAGACGCCCACCGCGCCGCACGCCGACGCATCATGGAGCAGCTCAAGGGCACCGGCAAGGAGATCGCCCTCGGCAAGCCCGTCAGCGACCTCAACCTCTCCGTCCGCGCCCGCAAGGCGCTCCAACTGCTCAACATCCACACCATCAGCGACCTGATCAGCCACACCGAGGCCGAGCTCATGGGCGTCAAGAACTTCGGCGCCACCTCCCTGCTCGAGATCCGCGAGAAGCTCGGCGAGATGGGGCTTGAGCTGCGGACCCTCGACGCCTAGAGCCGCCCGGGGACCGCCCGAAGGAAGCCGGCTCGCGTTTCCCGCACGATCCGATAGACTGAGGCAGACCGGCCGGGTTCCCGGCCGGGGCGTCCGGCGCGTCCGGAACGTGCCGGTGCCCCGACTGGGATCGGCAACGCGAGCGGCTCATGCACGAGCGGCGCACCGCCATCTTCGCCATCGTCTTCGGGCTTGCCCTGCTCTGGGCCGTCGGCGCCTGGATCGTCTCCATGACCATCCCCGCCTTCGAGGAGTGGCTCCCCATGGGCCCGAGCGTGCACCGCTTCAGTTCGCTCGGCGTGGTCCTGCTCGTCGGGGCGATCCTGCTCTACGAACTCAAGATCCGTGACAAGGCCGACGACAAGCTCGCCCAGCTCACCCTCGGGCACTACTACGAGCAGGACGGGCTGTGCTTCATGCCCCTCGTCCGCGTCCGCCAACGCCCCGGGCAGCCGCCACGCGCCGAGATCAGCCTCTACTACCAGAACCGCTTCTCCGGCGTCTGCGAGGCCGTCATCCACCTCCGCCCGCCCGAGGGCACGTTCTACTCCCACCAGGGCGCGCGCGATGTCCACTTTGCCTTCCGCTGCGCCCCGGGCGCGTTCGGCGTGATCCACCAGCCCGTCGGCGTCCACCCCGAATCCCAGGGCGAGATGCTCGAGGTCAAGCTCGCCGCCGCCGTACGCTGGCCCCGTTCACGCGGCGACCAGGTCCGACGACGCAGGGGCATGCCCGTCGGCACCTTCGACGTCGACTGGGCACTCGCCTACCGCCAGTCCCGCCACGAGCTCTGCGGCGAGCTCGAGCTGCTCAACCCCGTCACCGTCCACCTCTCCATGCCCCAGAACGTCAACCACGAGATCAACCGCTCCGAGTTCATGAACGAGACCATCGAGGCACTCTCCCCCGCCGGCTGAGCAGCGCCCTCCCCGCGCCCCGAAGCAGATTTCACCACAGAGGACACAAGTGTCGCAGAGGTAGGACTACGTCAGGAGTACGCAAGCGGCGCACTCTGACACTTCCTTCTTCTCTGTGTACCTCTGTGTCCTCCGTGGTGAGTTTCGTTACGCGATCGTCGCCTCGGGCGGGTCCAGCGGCAGCATGCGGGCGACCTCCATGTACCGCCGGAAGTTGTCGAGCAGTTCCGGCATCGAGTCGCCGCCGAACTTGATCGACGCCGCCCGCGCCACCTCGAACGCGCACACGTTCTCCATCACCACGCTCGCGGCGCTGACCGCGCACACGTCCGACCGCTCGTACTGGCTCCGCTCGGGCTCCTTGGTGTTCAGGTCCACCGACGCCAGACCCTTCAGCAGTGTCGAGATCGGCTTCATCGTCCCCTTGACCACCACCGGCTGCCCGTTGGTCATCCCCCCCTCGGTCCCGCCGGCGTTGTTGGTCGGGCGGATGAACCCCAGGTTCGGCTCGTTGATCTTCGTGATGTCGAAGAAGATCGGGTCGTGAACTTCACTGCCGCGCCGCTCGCCCGCCCCGACCCCGAGCCCGACCTGCACCGCCTTGAACGCCTGGATGCTCATCACGGCGTACGCCAGCCGCGCGTCGAGCTTGTCGCGCCAGTCCATGCACGACCCCAGCCCCGGCGGGCACCCGAACACGTGCGTCTCCACCTGCCCGCCCACCGTGTCCTTGTCCACCTTCGCGGCCCGGATCTGCTCGCACTGACGCGCCGTCATCTCTTCGTCGGGGCAGTAGGTCTCGCTGGCGTCGCGGACCTCGACCAACTCCCGCCAGCTCTCCGCCGTCACCTCGACATCGGTCGCCTCGCCCCCGATCGACCGCACGAACCCGAACGTCTCGATCCCGAGCTTACGGAGCAGGCACCGTGCCACAGCGCCGGCGGCCACCCGGGCCGCTGTCTCGCGGGCGCTCGCACGCTCGAGCGTCTCGCGGCAGTCGGTCGTCAGCCACTTGACGCTCCCGGCCAGGTCGGCGTGACCCGGACGCGGGCGGTACACCGCCGGCGTCCGCGACGCGTCGTCCATCCGCGAGTCCTTGTTCGCGATCCGCATCGCCAGCGGCGAGCCGATCGTCCGCCCCCGTCGTGTGCCCGACAGGAACTCCACCCGGTCGGTCTCGATCTGCTGACGCCCGCCGCGCCCGTACCCGCCCTGTCGCCGGCGCAGCTCGCGGTTGATCAGATCCTCGTCGAGCACGAGCCCCGCCGGCAGACCCGTCACGATCGCGATCAGCGCCGGTCCGTGGCTTTCGCCGGCCGTCTGGTAGTCAAGCATGAGAGCAGCATACCCCGCGCCCCGCACGCCGCCCGGCGCCGCCGCTACCCTCCGCCGATGCGCTTCGACGCGGTCTTCTGCGACGTGGACGGGTGCCTGCTCCCCGAGGGCGGGCGCGACCGCGGCGACCCCGCGGCGCTGGCCGAGGTCGCCGAGTTCAACCGCCTCGCGCACGAACGCGCCGACCGCCCGGTCCTCGCCCTGTGCACCGGGCGACCCCAGCCCTTCGCCGAGGCCGTCGCACGTCTGCTCGGCTGCTTTGCGCTCCCCACGATCTGCGAGCACGGGGCCTGGCTCTACGACCTCGGCGCCCACCGCTGGGAGCTCAGCCCGGACATCACCAGAGCCGACCTCGCAGCGGTGGGGGCGCTCCGCGAGTGGATCGGACGCGAGCTCGAACCGCACGGCTGCTACCTCCAGCTCGGCAAGACCGCCGGCACCACCGTCTTCCACGACGACCCGGCGTGGCTCGCGCGCGAAGCGGTCCCACGCCTCGAAGCCGAGATCGCCGCACGTTCCTGGCCGCTCCGCGTCTCCATGACCTGGACCTGCATCAACATCGACTTGCTGCACGTCAGCAAGGCCCACGCCATCCGCCTCGTCAAGCAGCGCTTCGGGCTCGACACCGCACGCCTCGCCGGCATCGGCGACACGATCAGCGACACGGCCATCCGCGACGAGGTCACCTTCTTCGCCTGCCCCGCCAACGCCGCCGACGAACTCAAGCCCCACGCCGACTACGTCGCGCGCGCCCCCGAAGCCCGCGGCGTCGCCGAGATCCTGAAGAGACTCACCACAGAGATCACAGAGGAACACGGAAAGGCGTGAGGTTCAGATCCGACTCGAGCCTTCCTCTTCTCCGATCACAGCCCTTCCTCTGTGTCGCTCTTTGTCCTCGGTGGCGGGTTCTTCGTAGACTGACCCCGATGGACCCGGACGAGAACGTCTGCCTCTGCTTCCGCGTCTCGCTGCGGAAGATCCGCGCGTACCTCGCCCGCGAGGACCCTCCCGTCGCCTCGCTCATCAGCGAGTGCCTCGACGCGGGGACAGGTTGCCGTTGGTGCGTCCCGTTCCTCGAGCACCTGCACACCCAGCACCAACGCGGCGAAACCCCCGACCTCAACGTCTCCCCGCAGCAGTACGCCGAGTCGCGGGCAACCTACCGCAAGACCGGGCAGCGCCCGCCCGATCTGAGCGCCTGACCGTTCAGTGCAGCACCCGGTACACCTCGGCCTGATCGGTCAGCCCCTGCTCCACCTTCGCCTCCGCGTCGTGGCGCATCGACTTGAACCCGCCGTCCTCGGCCGCCGCCAGCAGCGTCACGCCGTCGGCACGCTGGCCGGTCAGCCGACGCAGGTCGTCGGTCATCCGCATGATCTCGTACACCGCGAGCCGCCCCTTGTACCCGGCGCCGAAGCAGCGCTCGCACGGCTCGCCCCCGCCCTCGGGGTGGAACCGCGTCCCCGACCCCCCGCACTGGCTGCACACCCGACGCACCAGCCGCTGCGCCAGCACCCCGAGCAGGCACGAAGTCACCAGATACGGCTCGACGCCGACATCGATCAGACGCGGGATCGCGCTCGGCGCGTCGTTGGTGTGCAGCGTCCCGAGCACCATGTGCCCGGTCAGCGACGCCTGGATCGCCAGCTGCGCCGTCTCCTTGTCGCGCACCTCGCCGACCAGGATCACGTCCGGATCCTGACGCAGGAGAGCCCGCAGCCCCGTCGCGAACGTCACGTTCCGCTTCGGGTTCACCTGCATCTGGCTGATGCCCTCGAGGTGGTACTCGACCGGGTCCTCGATCGTCATCACGTTGCGGCTCGTCCGGTCGATCTTCCCCAGTGCCGCGTACAGCGTCGTCGTCTTGCCGCTCCCCGTCGGCCCGGTCACCAGCACCAGCCCGTTCGGGCGGTCCACGAGGTCCATCAGGTCGCCCTGCATCTCGCGCCCCATCCCCACCGCGTCAAGGCTCAGCTGCGTCTGCGACTGGTCGAGCAGACGCATCACCAGCCGCTCGCCGAAGATCGTCGGGATGCAGCTCAGGCGGATGTCGATCTTCTTCGACCCCACCCGCACCGACGTCTGCCCGTCCTGCGGGGAGTTCCTGTTGGCGATGTCCAGCTCGGTCATCACCTTCAGGCGGCTGGCGATCGCCGGCGCGAGGCTCAGCGGAGGCGCGAACGCGTCCACCAGCATCCCGTCGATGCGGAACCGGATCATCAGCCGGTTCTCCTGAGGGTGCACGTGCACGTCGCTCGCCGCCCGACGCAGCGCCTCGAACAGAATCATGTTCACCAGCCGGATCACCGGCGTCTGGCGCGCCAGCGCGAGTAGGTCGGTCGACTGGCGGATGTCCGCTGCCGCCGATTCGATCGCCCGCTCGTCGAGCGGCATCTCCTCGATGATCTCCTCGACGAGGTCGCGGTGCTGCTCGTACCCACGGTTGATCAGGTTCGCCACCGCTGCCCGTGGGCTGAGCACCAGGCGCATCGGCACCCCGATGCTCTCCTCGAGCCGCGTGAACACCGCCGGTTGCATCGGCTGCGCCGTCGCCACCGTCACCGTGTGCCCGTCCGACTCGATCCCCGCGACGTGGTGCTGCCGCGCCACGTCCGGCGGCACGTTCTTGTAGAACCGGCTCGCCGACTCGTCGAGCTTCGGGTCCGCGTCGAAGCGCTGCCCCGTCCGCTCGGAGAACTTCTTGAGCGCCTGCGTCTCGTCGATCGCCAGCATCTGGAGCAGCACGTCCCACGGCTCGTCCTCGCTCCCCGCCGCGATCGGGAACTGCCGCCACTGCTCGCCCGTCAGGTCGAGCCCGAACCACTCGGCCACGCGGTCCCAGTCGGCAAGCTCGCCGCCCGGCAACGCCAACGCCGTCGGAGAGTTGCCCTTCACCTCGGCTCTGTCGCCCCGGCGTGTCAGGCTCATCACTCGCCCCGCCGCCTGACCACCCCCGCGTCGTCCGTCCGTGCCGGTGCCCCCGCCGAGCCCGGCACGATCAGCTCCATCTTCGACGGCTTCAGCTCCGGCACGTCCGGTTCGAGCTCCACCTCCGCCTGCGGGCCGCTCGTCACCATCTCCAGGTCCCTGAAGTTCTCATCGGTCATGATCCGCGGCGTCAGGAACACGTACAGCGTCGTGTCGTTCGACTTCTTCTGCGTGTCGCTGAACAACAGCCCCACCAGCGGGATGTCGCCCAGGAACGGCACCTTCGCCACCGTGTTCGACGTGTCCTCGACCTTGATCCCGCCGATGATAATCGTCCGGTCGCTCGGCACCGTCACCGACGCCGCCCCGATCGTCCGCTCCTGCCGCGGCGCCGGGATCCCCTCCGAACCCTCCCCAACGAAGTTCGACAGCTTGACCTCGTACTCGAGCCCGAGGATCCCCCCGGGGCTGATGTGCGGCGTCACGGTCAGCTCCGTCCCCGCGTCCTCGAACCCCCCGAAGCTCGTCTCCGTCGTCGACGTGCCCTGGGTGGTCGTCGTGGTCGGCTGCTGCTCGACGCTCACGATGCTCGCCTCCTCGTTGTCGTCAACGAGCAGCTGTGGCGTCGAGACGATCCGCGCGTCTACGTCGTTCTGCAACGCGCGGATCACCAGCGGCGTGTAGTCCGAGAGGATGATCGCCCCCGTGAACCCGCTCAGACCCGCAGACACCAACCGCGGGTCGATGAACGAATCACCCGCCGACGAGAGACTGTAGTTCGTCTGGAACGCCCCGCTCTTGCCCCTCGCGTTGATGATCTGCGACTCGACCGCCAGGTTGAAGTCCACCGAGCTGCTCACCGCCACGATCTGCGCCTGGATGTACACCGACGGGCGCCGCAGATCCAGCCGCTCGATCAGCTTGCGGAACTCGTCCTGCTGCTTCACCGGCGCCTTCACCAGCAACTGGTTATTCGCCTCGTCGGCGATCACGAACGTGTTCGGGCCCGATCCGATCGCCCCCAGGTCGTCGCCGCTCTCCACCGGCGCCGCCGACGGGTCGAACTGCTGCGTCTGCTGCTGACCGAGCCGGTTCGCCGGCAGCAGCCCGCCCTCCGCGGTCGGCCTCTGGTTCTCCAGCAGCGACAGGATCAGGTCCGCCGTGTCCGGCGCCGACGCGTGGTGCAGCTTGTACGTCCGGATCACCACCCGCTCCGACCCCGGGTCCAGCTCCTCGATCAGGCGCGCCATCTGCTCGTGCTGCTCCGGCGTCGCGTAGTAGACGATCACGCCCTTCTGCGGGTCCACCACCATCCCCGACCCGCCGAGCTGCGTCTGGTCCTGCGCGAACGGGTTCTGCCCCGTCGGGTCGAAGGGCTGACGCCCCGCGAGCACCTGCTGCTCGATGCTGTTCAGCGTCGTCACCTCGCCAAGCCCGCGCTGACGCGCGATGTCGGCGAGCTGCTGTGCGCTCTCGCCCGCGTAGTACTTCTTCGGGATCAGCGTGCTCGCCTTGTCGATCACGCTCATCACCCGCAGCACCTGCTCGACCTCCGACGACTTCCCGCTGAAGATCAGCGCGTTCCCCTGCGTGTCCACCGTCAGACGGTCCGCCAGGTTGTCGAGCTGGCTGTTCTGCCCCTGGATGGCCTGCGCCACATCCTGCGGACGCGCGATCCTCCCCAAACGCGACGACGTCGTCCCGCCGCCCACCAGCGCGATCGCACGCTCGCGCGCCACCGGCGCCGACAGGTGCGTCACGGGGATCCGGATGTACTCGACGCTCGTGTACTCCTCGATCACCTTGTCGATCAGCTCGCGCAGCATCTTCACCCGGCGTGGTGACGCCGTCACCACGATGATCCCCAGCTCGTCCAGGTACGCGATCCCCTTCGACTGCCCACCCGACGCCGGCGTCGAGCCCAACTGCTGCTCGATCACCGTCTTGAGCGCCGACGGGCGCACGTTCGGCGTGCTGATCACCTGCGTCGCCGCGTGTTCGCCGCCCACGCCCCCGTTCAGGTCCCCCGCCGACTGCACGATGTAGAAGTCGTTCTCCGCGTCGTACGTCAGCGCGTAGTCCCACTGGTCGAGCATCGCGTCGAGCAGGTCCAGCAGCTTGCTCTCCGGGATGTCCCGCGGCGCGTTGATCGTGAACGTCCCCGTGATCGCCCCGCGCTGGATGATCTGGATCCCCAACGCCTCGGCCACCAGGTTCACGAACGTCTCCAGGTCCACCGCCTCGCTCAACGCGTCGAGGTGGAACATCCCCTCGTCGCTCTCGAGCTCGGCGGGCGGCTCCGCCTGGTCAGGCTCGGTGGGTTCGCGCTGGGTTTCGAGACGCTCCCGCGCTGCCCTGGACGACTCCTCCCGGCGCTGCCTCAGCAGTTCCGCCGGGTCCTGGTCCTGGGCGAACGCGGAGATCGCCACCCCCGCCGCGCAGACCACTGTCATCAGGTGCTTTCTCAAGGCCGTACTCCTCACAGCCGCTCCCCCCCGCCGCCCGCCTCCGCGGGCCGACCGCACCGTATACCGATTCGGCTCGCCGGGGCTTCACTCGCCAGCTTCCCTCCCCCTCCCTCCCCCGGCGGGGGAGGTGCCGAGTCTTCGAGGCGGAGGGGGACTTCCTCCGTGTTCTACCGCCGACACACACCCCGGCTGCCGTTGTCCGAGCCCGCCAAGGGCACAACACGAAAAAGGGTCTACCGCGCCTCGTGCCCCCAGCTCTCCTCCGCCCCGAACGAGTTGTACTTCTCGAACGCTTCGACCTGCTCCGCCGTCGGCTTGCTCTCCGCCCACGCCGCCCGGTACAGCCCCGCCAGCACCTCGCCCCCGTCGCCCAGCTGCGCCGCGATGAACGCCCGCCCGACCTCGCCGTCCAACTCCCCGTCACGCTCCAGCGTGTACAGCGTCTTCACCGCCGCGTGGCTCCGAGCGATCAACGCCACACCCGCCGCGAACGCCCCGCCCGGCTTCACCTCCTGCGCCTCGCCCACCCAGTGCGACAACGCCTCCACATTCAACCGGTGCAGCGCGACCACGTCGGAGTCGATGTACGCGTGGAACCCGCCCTCGGTCGTGAAGCCCTCGGGGTTGTCGCCCACCCACCCGTGGTGGTGGATCGTCGTGTGCAGCGGCTGCGACGCGTCGCCCACGAAGTGGCTCAGCTGTCCCATCTCGCGCACCACGTTCGCCCGCTCGGCCTCGAGCTGCTGCGCCCGCGCCGGATCCTCCAGCGACTCGATGATCCGCTCCGTGTTGAAGCTCGACACCAGCTTCGCGTAGTGCTCCGAGATCGCGTACGGCAGGAACCCAACGTCCCCGCTCTTGAACTCGCTCGCGTCGCTCGGCACCTCACCCGTCCGCGCCAACGCCGCAACATACTCGTACCGCAGCGCCGGCAGCGTCTCCAGCGTCAGCCCGTGCGTGCCCAACTGCTCCACGTCGATGTAGTGGTCCCCGTTGTTCTCGTCGTTGAGCGTCGCCGACCCGATCCCGCGCCAACGGTCCGGCTCGTTCGCCTGGAACGCGATCCGCGCCATCGTGTCATTGTCCAGCACCCACGCCGGCAGATCCTCCGACGCCAGCCCGACCGCCGTCCGCGTGATCACCCGGTGCCCGGGCGCCGCCCATCCGAGCGCTGCCGCCACCGCCGCGCACCACACCAAACCGCCGATTGCACGCCGTGTCATGCCATTACCTCCGCGCCCCGTGACTCCCCTCGCTACCGCCGCCGCTTCCCGCCCTTCTTCGGGCGGCGCTTCTTGTACCCACTGCCGCTCTTCGTCGATCCCCTGCCCATCCCCGGCAGCCCCGGCATCCCGCCGACCAGCCCCCCGGGATCGCTCAGCTCCTTCATCGCCGCCGCACGCTGACCCATCCCCATCCCCGACATCTGCTTGGTCAGCTTGCTCACCGCCCCGAACTGCTTGACCAGCTTGCCGACCTCCTCCGCCTTCGCCCCCGACCCCCGCGCGATCCGCTTGCGACGCGAGATGTTGATCACGTCGGGCTTCGCCCGCTCGCCCGGTGTCATCGACTGGATCTGTGCCTCCACCCGGTCGAGCTGCTTCTCGTCCACCGACACATCCTTCATCGCCTGACCCACGCCCGGCAGCATCCCCAGAAGCTGCTTCATCGGACCCATCCGCCGCAGCGTGCGCAGCTGCTTCAGGAAGTCCTCCATCGTCAGCTCGCCCTTGGCCATCTTCTTCTGGATCCGCTCGGCCTCCTCCTCACTGACCTCGTCCTGCGCCTTCTCCACCAGCGACACCACGTCACCCATCCCGAGGATCCGCCCGGCCATCCGCTCGGCGTGGAACTCCTCCAACGCCTCCAGCTTCTCGCCTACCCCGATGAACCGGATGGGCGCCCCCGTCACCTCCTTGACGCTCAGCGCCGCGCCCCCGCGCGTGTCCGAGTCGAACTTGGTCAGGATCACCCCGTCCACCTCGAGCCGCTCGTGGAACGCCTTGGCGCTGTTCACCGCGTCCTGCCCGGTCATCGCGTCGACCACCAGGAAGATCTGGTGCGGGTTCAGCGTCCGGTTCACTTGGTTCAGCTCGCCCATCAGCTCGTCGTTGACGTGCAGCCGACCGGCCGTGTCGAGGATCAGCGTGTCGATGCTCTGCTTGCGCGCCTCCTTGAGCGCGTTGCGGCAGACCTCGACCGCCACGCCGACCGCCTCGCCGTACGCCGCCACCTTGTCCGGCTCGGAGTAGAAGTGCACCTGCGCCCCGCCCGGCAGCTCGCTCGCGTGCTGCGCGACCGTCTCGAGCTGCTCGACCGCGGCCGGCCTCTGAAGATCCGCCGCGCACAGCATCACGCTCCGCCCGCGCTTCTTCAGGTACGCCGCCAGCTTCCCGCACGTCGTCGTCTTGCCCGAGCCCTGCAGCCCGCACATCATCACGACCGTCGGCCCCGGGCTGACCCGCAGCACCCCCGGCTCGCCCTCGCCCCCGCCGAGCAGGTCCACCAGCCGCCGGTGGACGATGCCGATCATCTCCTGCCCCGGCTTGAGGCTCTTGGTCACCTCCTGCCCGGCCGCGTCCTCGACCACGCCCGCGCAGAACGACTCGACGACGTCGTAGTGCACGTCGCCCTCGAGCAGCGCCGTCCGCACCTCGTCCATCGCCTCGCGGACGTTCGCCTCGCTGATGGTGCCCTTCCCGCTGAGCTTGCGGAAGACCCCATGGAACCCGTCGCTGAGCCGCTCGAACATGGATAACGCCCCGCCTCCCGGCGGGCTCCTCAAGGACTGACCTGTCAGGGCTTGACCGGGGGGAGTGTAGGGTGAATCGGATCTGATTCGCCAGTGGATGGTTGGAATCTCCGCCCACCATCGCGGATTGGTCATGTCAGCCGCCGACTAGAATCGACGATGCCCGATTCGGTGTGGGAGAAAGCCGATGGAACATGGACTGCCGCGTCATACGTAGTGCGGTCGTTGTGCAACACGCCGGAGTTGACTTCCGCGGAATTGCTATTCGTACTTTCATCGCTCGGACTAAAAGAGCGGTTCAAGGACCAATGGTGTGATCGGCGTTTCTCCGCCCGTGCGGGTCTTCCTTTGGAGGCCGACCCGGCCATCGATCAAGGTCGTAGAGACTGGATGGCGTTAGTCGGCGCCCATGCATGGGCTACTGGTGACATCACGGAGGCAAAGCGTCGCTATCAAGATAGCATTGACAATCCAGACACCAGTACACTGGCAGGAATCGCTGGACTTCTTCGATTGCACTTCGTACAGGGCGAATACCGAGCGTGCATCGACTTATTTCGAAACGCCTGCCCCCCTCATGAGTACTACGAGGAACGAACTCGGATCTCAACGGCCCAAGCTTCCTGCGAGCAAGCAACAGGCCGATTGCCCGACAATTGGTGGAAGGAGTACTCGCGGCTTGACCGACGCTTCCGCCGTCGGTCGCCGTGTTTCATCTCACAGGCTCAGTACATGTGCCGTGCAATTGTGACCGCTGCGGCTCATGCTGGCGGTGTAGACCCGGAACTCCAGCAGATGATCTGCGACTACTTTGAAATCGAATCCGAGCAGGTCTCCGAGTTGCTGCAAGCTTCAGATTGCGGTCAGGACGAAATCAACCGTCTTCGCAGGAAGCTGGCGCCGAAGCCCGTGAAGGCTGGGCGCGACCTTGAGAGTCTCCGAACCGAAGGTGACACAGAGCGTGCGCGTCGATTGCGAGAGCTTGTTCCGCGATCATGCTCCATAGTTGAGAATGCAGCTGCCTTACTGGACTCGTATCTAGCCACCGGCGATGCCGAAGAACTAGAGAAGATGATCGCGGTGGGAACACCATTCGGCGTTGCGGATGCCGACGGCTTGATTCTATCTCACGCTCTGGAGTCCAGGGCTAAGGAGATTGAGGCTCTGCCGGTGCGCCACTTAGAACTGCTTAGGCGGTTCAATGCTATTTGCTACATGAATCAATACCCAACGGACGATTTCCTCAGGGACTACTTGGAAGTAATGGCTGCGACTCAAGCACCAGCGGAACCCGGCGATATCATCGCAGCCATTCTCGATGTCCAGTGGTACAAGACTCGATACTCGCTCGACTACACGGGTATTGGTGGTGTTCGCGGGGGCCTTGGCAAGTCCGAAATCAGCGAGCATCGAGAGTGGTTGGAGGTCATGTTGATCGGCCACCCTGTTGTTACAGATCGGGAGCATTGGGAAAGCCGTGACCAAGCGATCGCTAGACTTTATGAAGCCTACCTCTTTCTTCGCGACCGCTTTGCAGAGGTGAAGCGAGAGGAGCGGTGGATCAGCGAAGCGCAATTGGGCGATGCGCTCGCCATGCTATTCGGCGATACAGAGATAGAGCGACATGCCCGGCCACTATGGTTGAGTCCTCAGCACTTGGACTTCTATCTTCCACGATACAAGCTGGCGGTTGAATACATGGGTGCTCAGCACTATCAGCCAGTTGCTCTATTCGGGGGCGAAGTGGCTCTCAAGGAGACCCAACGGCGTGATGCACGCAAGAAGGGGCTATGTGATCGAATGGGTGTCTCCTTGGTCTACGTCACTCACGAAGAGGACGTTGGTCGAAGAGCTCGCGAGATCCACTCCGAGTTCAATCAGCTCAGGGCCGACTCAATCGATGGGGATGCCGATGGAGTTTGAACCTGATCGTCAAGAGTGATTCGAGTTCTTCTTCAACCACCCCCGCAGCCTCTTCGCCGACCATGTGTTCACACACAGCTCCGCCGGCAGCCACCCCCGCCTTCCCGTCTGCACGCCGTAGCGGATGTTCTCGAAGTCCTCGGCGGCGTGCACGTCGCAGTCGATCGCGATCTGCGCCCCCGCGTCGACCGCCGCCCGCACGTGCGTGTCGCGCAGGTCCAGCCGCAGCCAGTGCGAGTTGATCTCGAGCGCCGTCCCGTTCGCGATCGCCGCATCGATGACCTTCTGCATCTCCGGCTCGGTCCCGGCCCGCTTCCCGATCAGCCGCCCCGTCGGGTGACCGAGCACGTTGACCCGCCCGTTCTCGATCGCCCGCACCAGCCGCTTCGTCGCCACCGCCGGCGCCTGCTCCAGCGCCACGTGCGGGCTCGCGACCACGACGTCGAGCTGGTCCAGCACCTCGTCCGGGTAGTCCAGCGTCCCGTCGGCCAGGATGTCGACCTCGCTCCCCGCGAGCACCGTGATGCCCTTGGTCTTCGCGTTGAACGCACGGATCGTCTCGCCCTGCTCGCCCAGCCGCTCGATACTCAGCCCGCCCGCGATCGCGCTCGACCGCGAGTGGTCCGTCACCGCGATCGTGTGGAACTTCCGCTTCTTCGCCGCCGCCACCAGCTCCTCAAGCTCCAGCAACCCGTCGCTCGCTGTCGTGTGCGCGTGCAGCTCGGCCCGGATCGCCTCGACGCTCACCAACTCCGCCGGCTCGTCCGCTTCCTCGTCGAACGCGTCGATCTCGCCCCGGTCCTCCCGCAGCTCCGCCGGCACGAATCGCACGCCGAGCGCCGTGTAGATCTCCTCCTCGTTCTCCTGCGCCACTGCTTCTACGCCGCGCGACTGCGGCGGCGAATCCTCATCATCTTCCGGGTACAGCCCGTACTCGTTCAGCGTCACCCCGCGCTTCAGCGCCCGCTCGCGCAGCCGCACGTTGTGCTCCTTCGACCCGGTGAAGTACATCAACGCCGCGCCCCAGCTCTCCCCCGGCACCACGCGCAGGTCGACCTGCACCGTCGGTTCGTCGTCGTCGATCGCTCCGCTCCACCGCCCCGCGTCGAAGCTCGTCCGCAGCCGCACGCTCGACTTGCTTTCCCCCGCGGCGATCACGTCGACCACCCCGTCCATCGAGCGGAACGCCTCGTGCGCCTTCGCCGGGTCGTCGGCCACTACAAGCACGTCGATGTCCCCGATCGTGTCGCGCCCACGCCGCAACGACCCCGCGAACGCCGCTCGCTTTACGCCCTTCACCGACTCCATGTGCGCGATGATCGACTCCGCGATCGGCGTCGCGATCCCCAGCGGCATCCGCTTCCCGGCCTCCGCCGCAAACTCCAGGTTCCGCTTGATCTTCTCGACCGCCTTGGCGCCCATCCGCGGCAGCTCGAGAATCGACCCGTCGTCGATGATCCCCTTCAGATCCTCGACCGACTCGACCCCCTTCTCCTCCCACATCATCTTGACCGTCTTCGGCCCCAGCCCCGGCACCGCCAGCACCTGCAAGAGCCCGCGGGGTACCTTTGCCAGCAACTCCTGATGTTCGGAGACCTTGCCCGTCTCGCAGAACTCAACGATCTTCTCGGCCGTCTTCGCCCCGATCCCCTCCAGCGCCGTCAGCTTCTTCTTGTCATCGGCCAGCGCGCACACATTCTCGGCCAGGTCGCCGATCGTCCGCCCCGCCTTCGCGTGCGCGTTGACCCGGAACCGGTCCTCCCCCAGCAACTCGAGGAGCTGCGCCATCTGCTCGAAGATCGCGGCCAGTTCGCTGTTGGCGCTCATGACGCCATCCTACCGCCGGTGAGGATCGACACACCCTCCGTGCCACTGACCCCGTCTTCGGGTCAGTGCTCCTTCTTCTACCTGTCCTTCCTCAGACACTGACCTGAAGACGGGGTCAGTGGCACGGGTCCACGACTCTTCGATCCATCGAGCAACACCTACTCATCCTCCCCGTACACCTCGTCCACCCGCCGCTCGATCGACTCAACCAGCGCCCCGCGCTCCGCCGCCGGCACGCGCATCAACGCCGCCACCCACCGACGCGCCAGCTCCGGCGTCATCGGCCTCAACAGCTCAACCATCAGCGTCACGTGGTCGGCGGGCGACAGCGTTGGTGACCCGTTCTGCCCGTCCGCCGGGCGGTACATCGTCTTCATTCCCATCCTCCCGGGCACGGGACGCCCGAAGCCGGCTCTCCAGCGTCTGCGCGTACCGCTCCAGCCGATCCACCCGCACCAGCAACGTCTCGATCGTCGCCGCCATCGCCGCCAGCAACTCCGACGGGTCGGCCTGACCCAAGGCGTACGCCCGCGCCTCGTCCGCGCTCATCGCCCCACGACCCGTCAGCAGCCAGTCCCCGCTGATCCGCAGCTTCTGGCACAACGCCGTGATGAACTCCGCGCTCGGCGTCTGCCCGTTCATGAACCGACGCACCGTCTCCGCCGGCACCCCGGTGACACTGGAGAGATGCTTGAGCGACCGCTTCCCGGTCGCGACCCTGAGCCGCTCGTGCAGTGTGCCCGACATGAAACCTCCCGCGGACGCTTCGATGCCCGCTCGGAGCCCGGATTCGCCCGGGCCTCGCCCCGATCAGATACCGTGTTCACAGCATACAGAACCCGATCGATCGGTCAACCCAGATTCCTGGTCAACCCACGTCGCCCAGCCCCAGGTCCTCGCCGTGGGCTTTGAACAGACGCCGACGCAGCAGCGCCTCGTCCGGACGCCCCAGCTCGGGCGACGCCGCGATCCACGCCCGGGCGTCCCGCCTCGCCAGCTTCAGCAGGTCCAGGTCGCGGCGGAGGTCGGCCACTTTCATCGGCGCCAGCCCCGACTGCTGCGTCCCGAACACCTCGCCCGGCCCCCGCAGCTCGAAGTCGCGCTCGGCCAGCACGAACCCGTCACCGCTCGCCCGCATCGCGTCGAGCCGCTGACGCCCTTCCTCCGTCGTCGGCTCGCCGATCAGCACGCACACCGACGCCCGCGACCCACGCCCCACACGACCCCGCAGCTGGTGCAGCTGCGCGAGCCCGAACCGGTCGGCGTGCTCGACCACCATCGCCGTCGCGTTCGGCACGTCCACGCCCACCTCGATCACCGTCGTCGCCACCAGCACGTCGATCAGCCCCGAGCGGAACCGACCCATCACGTGCGCACGCTCGTCGCGTGCCATCCGCCCGTGCAACGCCGCCACACGACGCCCGCCGAGCGCCCCGCTCTGCAGTTCCTCCAGCACCGTGCGCAGGTTCTCGAGCTCCCCCTCGGCCTCGATCGTCGGCACCACCACGTACGCCTGACCCCCGCGCTCCACCAGCCGGCGCACGAACGCGTACACCTTCTCTCGCTGATCGCGACCGACCACGCGCGTGCGCACCCCGCGCCGACCCGGCGGCAGCTCGTCGATCACCGATACGTCCAGATCCCCGAACAGCGTGATCGCCAGCGTCCGCGGGATCGGCGTCGCGGTCATCACCAGCACGTGCGGCGTGGTCGCCTCGTCCTCGGCCTTCGCCCTCAACCGCGCACGCTGGTGCACACCGAAGCGGTGCTGCTCGTCGATGATCGCCACCCCAAGCTCACCGAACCGCACCGTCTCGGTCAAGAGCGCGTGCGTCCCGATCAGGATGTCGATCCGCCCCGCGTCCAGATCCGCCAGCAGCGCCTCGCGCTCGCCCGCCGGCGTCGAACCCGTCAGCAGTTCGACCCGCACCCGCGACCCCTCGAGCATCGCCCCGATCGACGCCGCGTGCTGCTCGGCCAGCAGCGCCGTCGGCGCCATCAGCGCCGCCTGTTTCCCGCTCGCGCTCGCCATCAGCATCGCGCACAGCGCCACCGCGGTCTTGCCGCTGCCGACGTCGCCCTGGATCAGCCGGTTGGTCGGCACCTCGCCCGACAGGTCGCCCGCGATCTCGCCGAGCACGCGCTCCTGGGCGGGCGTCAGCTCGAACGGCAGGCGCGCCCGTACCCGCTGCTGCACCTCCTCGTCCCAGCGCAGCGCCGGCGCCCGCAGCTTCGAGCGCAGATGCGTCCGCCGCATCTCCAGCCCGAGCTGCAGCAGCAGCAGCTCGTCGTACGCCAGCCGCCGGCGCGCCGCCCCCGGCTCGTCCTCGTCCGCCGGCGCGTGCACCATCCGGTACGCCTCACGCAGCGACGGCATGTTCCGCTCGTGCCTGAACGTCTCCGAGAGGTGGTCCTCGATCAGCGGCAGCGCCTCGTCGAGCACCGCCGCGACCGCCCCCTCGATCTGCCGGCTCGGCACCGCCTCGCTCGCCGGGTACACCGGGCGCACCCGTGCCTCGCGCGCCTCCGGCTCGTCGTCGCCGATCAGCTCGAACCGTGGGTTGGCCAGCTGCATCAGCTCCCCGTGCCGGCGCAGCTCGCCCTGCACACGCAACCGCTGCCCCGGGTGGATCCGCTTGTGCAGGTACGCCTGGTTAAAGAACACCAGGTCGAGCCGCCCCGTCTCGTCCATCAGCACCGCCTCGAAGCGCCGCTTGCGCCCGAACCCCGCGAGCCGCGTCGCCGTCACCTCGCCCCGCGCCGACACCACCGTTCCCACCGCCAGCTCCGCGATCGGCGCCTCGCCCTCCTCACGCTCGTACCGCGAGGGCAGGTGAGCGATCAACTGCCCGACGGCCCCCAGCCCCATCTGCCCGAGCCGACGCCCGAGGTCCGCGCCGATCGCCCCGACCGTCCACACTGGTGTCGTCAGCTCGATGCCCGGCACGCCCTGAGCCTACCCCGCCGCCCACACAGTCGGGTGCCACGGGCAGCTTGCCTGCCCGTGCTGTTCACCCCGTCTCGTCCCCGCCGCCCCCGCGCCCCGGGTCGATCTCGCGCAGGTACTCCCACGTGTAGATCCCGGTGTGGTGCCCGTCGCTGAAGTCGATCCGGATCGCGTAGTTCCCGACCAGCTCGCCCGAGGTCGCCCTCAGCTCACCGCCCCCGAACATCCCCGCCGGCAGCACCGCGAGCGGGTTTTTCGCCATCTCCCTGCGCAGTTCGCGCATCTCCGCCGAAGGAGAGTGAACCCGCAGGTACGCGATGGGGTAGAACGATTCGGTCCCGTCCGACCAGCGCACGCTCAGCCCCTTGTCCCGCTGAAGGTCGAGCTGTGCCGGCACGATCGGGCCCATGTCTACACTCCCCGCAACCTCTCCCCGCAACGCCCCCCCAACGGTAGATCCATGAGAACGATCCTTCTGCTGATCGCGGTGCTCCTGGGTGTCCAACCGGGCTGCTCTTTCGCGGCCGCCCCGCCCGTCACCTGGCTCCACGAGACCATCGACCCCCCCGGACCATTGGGCCCTCGCTACCAGCACCCCAAGGCGTTCGGCCCGATCACCCCGTTCCCCCACGTCGAGATCCGCGGCACAGGCCCCGTCCCCGTCGTCCTCCTCGCCGGGCTCGGCACCGACTGGCGGATCTGGGAACCCTTCATGGAACGCAACGAGGACCGCTACACCATGTACGCGGTCACACTCCCAGGCTTCGGCGGCGACGACCCCCCGCCCATGCCCGAGATCGCTGAGGCGTATTTCGCCCAGCCCTGGGCCAAAAACGCCGCCCGCGCCACCGTCCAGCTCATCCTCGACGAGCACCTCGACCGCCCGATCATCATGGGGCACTCGATCGGCGGGCAGGTCGCCCTGATCGTCTCACTGATCGTCCCCGAAATCACCCGCGGCATCATCAGCGTGGACGGCGAGCCCGCCTTCCTGCTCGGCATGCCCGACACACGCCTGACCAGAGAGCAACGCCGAGACTTCGTCCGCAACCAGATCGCGCCCGGGTTCAGCCGGGGCAACAACCCCGACGCCTGGGCGAAGATCCAGGAGGACACCGTCCGCAACTACCTCTACAACAAGGACCGCGAGGACCTGCTCGTCGAGATGGTCCGCTCGGCCCCGATGCAGGTCATGCAGGAGTACATCCTCGAGTTTGCGGTCTCCGACTTCTCCGACAGGCTCGCGCAGCTCCAGACACCCACGCTGTTCATCGCGCCGATGCGCACCAAGGCGGGCGAGAAGGAGAAGATCGACCGCGAGCTGCGCTGGTACGACATGCTTGACAAGGCCGCCGAAGGCACGAAGGTCGTCTTCTTCTACGACTCCAGCTCCTACGTGATGGACGATCAGCCCACGGCATTCGACGAGGCCGTCCGCGCCTTCGTCGCCGGCGAGGAGGTCGAGGGCGTGCCCGACCCCTCTCTCGAGGACGAGTGATGTTCGCCGACCGGCTCACCGACGCGGTCCGGCGCGCCGACGCGCCCGTGTGCGTCGGGCTCGACCCCGTCCTCGAATTACTCCCCGCGCCGGTCCACGACGAGCACGCCACCCCCGTCGCAGCGATCGAGGAGTTCTCCCTCGCCGTGCTCGACGCCGTCGCCGGCGTCGCCCCCGTTGTCAAGCCGCAGTCCGCCTGCTTCGAGCGCTACGGCAGCTCCGGCTGGGGAGTGCTCGAACGCGTCTGCGCGCACGCGAAGCGCCTCGGGTTCCTCATCGTGCTCGACGCGAAACGCGGCGACATCGGCGTTTCCGCCCGCCACTACGCCGCCGCGGCCGCCGCACTCGGCGCCGACGCCGTCACCATCAACGCCTACCTCGGACCCGACACCGTCGGGCCCTACCTCGACGCCGGGCTCGGCGTGTTCGCCCTCGTCCGCACGTCCAATCCCGGCTCCGATGCCGTCCAATCCCGCCGCCTCGCCGACGGAGCGACCGTCGCCGAGATGATCGCCGACCGCGTCCGCGATCTCGGAGCCCCGTTCCTCGGCGCGTGCGGGCTCAGCGACGTCGGCGCGGTGGTGGGGGCCACCAAGAGCGCCGACGCCCGCGCCCTGCGCCGGCGCATGCCCGACCAGGTCTTCCTCATCCCCGGCTACGGCGCCCAGGGCGGCGGCGCCGACGACGTGCGCCCCATGCTCCGCGACGCCCAACCCCCCGAGACCGCCGGTGCCCTTGTCGCCGCCTCCCGCTCGGTCATCTACGCCGGCGCCGACCAAGCCGACTGGCAGAGCCGCGTCCGCGCCGCGGCCGAAGCCATGCGCGACGATATCGCCTCGCTCTTCTGATCGTGCATCGAGGACGGGTGCCACGGGCAGTTTGTCCGCCCGTGCAGAGTTCAGCGCCGCCGACCCAGCGCGACCAGCCCGACGCCCGCCAGCCCCAGCGCCACGCCACCCGGACCGTCGAACGATCCGTCCGCGACACCGTTGTCCGAGACCATCACGCCGGTCAGCGTCCCGTCGAAGTACGAGAACCCGTTGCCGCGGTCGGTCCACACCCCGTCGAGCACGCCGCCGATCGTGTCGCCGTCAGCGTCGGTGATCAGGAAGCTGCCGACCCCATCGCCCGTTGTCGCCGTCAGATTGCTGATCGACATGCTGAACGAGGTGTCGGCGGGCGCGCCGAAACCCGGGTGGTACTCGGCCGTCCCCAGCCCGGGACCGAGCGACACGTCGCCCGATGTCCCGAACGCCAGGTCAACCAGCACGTCGAACTGCCCGCTCGCGCTGGTGTACGTCCCCGCCATGTCGGTGAAGCCGAACGTAATCACCGTGTCCGCGTGCGCAGCCGACACCGCCGCGGACAACGCCACCACCGAACACATCCAACGCATCTCTTGCTCCCCCAAAGCAACACCGCCGCTCCCCCTCGGAGCGCTCCCTCGGCAAAAGAACAACGCCGCGGCTCCCCGCCGCGGCGCTCTTTTTGCGAGTTTTGGAGCCCGATTCGGCTCAGCGCCGCCGACGCGTCGCCACCAGCCCGACGCCCGCCAGCACCGGCAGCCCCGCCGGCGCCGGCACCGCGAGGATCCCGTCCACCAGCGTGACGTTATCGGAGAAATCCGCGTTGAAGAAGTTGGCCGGCGTCGGCATCAGGAAACTCACGGCCCCGTACCAGTAGTCGCTGGTGAGACCCGCGATGCTGAACCCGCCCGCGCTCGGGCCGTCGAACATCCCGTCCTGCGCGCCGTTGTCGTTGATCCGTACCCGCGAGAGTGTCCCGTCGAAGTATGTGTACCCGTTGCCACGATCGGTCCAGGTGCCCGTGAGGATGCTGAGCCCCGCCCCGCCCCCGATCGTGTCCCCATCTGCGTCAACGATCTCGAAATACCCGCTACCGCCGGCTGTCGTCGCCGTGAGGTTGCTGATCGTCATCGTGAACGACACGTCCGCCGGCAGCCCGAAGCCCGGGTGGTACTCGGCCGTGCCCAGCCCCGGACCGAAGCTCACGTCTCCCGAGCTGAGCCCGCCGTCCACGACCGCGTCGAACTGCCCGCTCCCGCTGTTGAATGCGCCTGCCAGGTCGGTGAACCCGAAGGTGATCAACTGCCCTTGGGCGGCCCCCGCCACAACCAACATCCCTGCGACAGCGAGAATCCTGCGCATCTCGTACTCCCCGGTTTGCCGTCTCTGCCCGATAAGCGGCATCGACAGTGTTTGTCATTAGGGAGGTACACCAAGATTCTCGGAATGCCAGCCAACCCGGAACTTTCGGCGGGCTATTCGCCCCCGAGCCGCGCGATCTTCTCGGACCCCCCGCGCAGCCAGCCCGGAACGACCCCCGGGCTACCGCCGGCGCCGACGAACGCCCGCCAGCCCGAGACCCGCCAGCACCGCCGCTCCCGCCGGCGCCGGGACCTCGATCACCCCGTCCACCAGCGTCACGTTGTCGTCGAAGTCGCTGGTGAAGAAGCCCGCCGGCGTCGGCATCAGGAAGCTCACGCCCCCGCTCCACGCCTGCCCGGTGTAGCTCGAGATATCGAACGACCCGCCGCTCGGGCCGTCGAACTGCCCGTCGGCGCCGCCCAGATCCTGGATCTGCACCATCGACAGCGTCCCGTCGAAGAACGAGAAACCGGTCCCCTGATCGGTCCACATCCCCGTCAGGCCGCCCTGGATGGCGTCGCCGTCGGCGTCGATGATCGAGAACTGCCCGGATGTGGCGTCCGCGGTTGTTGCCGTCACGTTTCCGATCGACAGATCGAACGAAATGTCGGCGGGAAGCCCGAAACCCGTGTCAAACAGGGCAGTCCCCATCGCCGGCCTGAGGGTCACGTCACCCGACGTCCCGAACACGGCGCTGACGTCGATCGACATCGAAGACCCTGAGGCGTCAAACGCCCCGGCCATGTCCGTGAACCCGAACGTGATCAGCTGGGCCTGGGCGGTGCCCGCCGCGACCAACGCTCCCACGATTGCGAAGATCTTGCGCATCGACATATCTCCCCGGTAAACGGCGTCAGCGACACCCGGTACCAAGGAGGTACCCCACGACGCTCGCATTGCCAGCGAATCCCGGGTTTCAGCCCGGCTTCTGCTCCCCGTTGCGGTCACGACCGCCCCGGCACGCTCACGCGGGGAGGTCTCCGAACGAAACCCGCCCAAAACCGCAACCGCCCCCGAGGGTGGTGGGGGCGGTGCGTGGCGGCGGGGTTGTGCCGGGAGGCGGTGGTGGGCGCCCCGCTGCCTGGGTGGGTTCAAAGGTCCGGCCGACGGGGGGGCCGACCGGACGTGTGCGAGTCTCGGGTCGTCGATCGCCGCACGGCGCGTCCCTGCGCCGTCTCAACGACCGGGGTCAGTCCGTTGGTCGCCGTCCCTCGGCTCGCGTCTCCTCGGTGGGGGCCGAGGCCCCCGGTGAAATCGCCCGGCCCTCCGTTTCCAGCGGGCGGGCCTCTCTCTCCAACCCTTCTCAGTTCATCCGGGCCCACCGCGGCGCCTGCCCTCCGTGCGCTCCACCATCGCCTGCAGTGACCGGAACCTCGCCTCGTCCGAAGCGGCCCACGCCGAGCGGTCCCGCACCACCAGCATGTTCCTCGACCCGACCACGACCACCTCGCTCGGCAGCCCGGCGAGCGCCACGTGACGCCTCGGCAGCGTGATCCGCCCCGCCGAGTCCATTTCCACTCGCTCGGCCGAACCGAAGAACGCCAGCTCCAGCTCCGCCGTGTCCTGATCCGGCAGCAGGCTCGACTCGATCAGACCGGCCAGCTCCTCGAACACCCGCTCGGGATAGACCCTCAGCGAACCGTCCGGCCACGGGATCGTGAACCACCCTGTCTCCTCCGTCCCGAGCAGATTCCGGTACCGCGCGGGTATCGCCAGCCGCCCCTTCGCGTCGATATTCAGTTCGACCCAACCCGTGAACAGCACCCGCCGCCTCCAACATGCGTGGGATTATGCCCCACTTCGCGACTATCTTCAACACACCCCACCTATTTTCGACGATGTGCACCTGTTTGTGGATAAGCCGTGGGCCAAGTGTCAGTAATCTCCACCCTATCCCGTCACTTGTTCGGATTCTGACCGGACAACCGGTCGCGTGCTGTCTGTAGACTCGCTGCTCCCATGACCGAACCCAACGAACAGCTCGCGCGACGTGCCGTCGCACGCCTGCCATCGATGACGTTCGTCATGACTTCGGGCTACGAGAACGACCGGGCGGGCACACTCGTGCACTGGGTCTCGCGCGCGGCCGACGAGCCGCCGCTGGTCTCCGTCGCCGTCCCCAAGGGTCACGCGATCGAGCCGCTCATCCGCGACTCACGCGCCTTCGCTCTGTGCGTCATCGACCCGGAGGACCGGCGCCTCCGAGGCGCCTTCGCCCACGCGTGTGCGCCCGACGAGCGCAGCGACCCGTTCGACTCGCTCGAGGTCCGCGCGCTCACAACCGGCTCGCCCGTGCTCGCGCGCTCACCGCTCGTGCTCGACTGCGAGGTCGTCCGCCACTTCGACCTCGAGGCCGACCACGAGTTCTACGTCGGGCAGGTCGTCAACGCGATCCTCAAGATCGACTGACCGTCTCCGCGCCGACCGGGACACGCATCTGAGATCTCGAATCTGGAATCAACACCGAGATCTGGAATCAGCCCCGAACGCGCGCGAGGGAACTCCTCCCTCCCCCGCCCCCGGCGGGGGAGGTGTCACGCCAGTCATCGAGTGTGATGGAGGGGGTCTTCTCTTCCCAGCTCGCGCTCGATCAGCCGCAGCATCCGCGCGTCGAACAGCTCCTCGCCGAACCGCAGCGCGTTCTCGCGGCACGCGCGCGCACACCCCGCCGGCACGTCCCGGGTCGCCTTCGCCAGCTCGCGCGCCTCCGGCGCGTCGAAGAACGCGCCCGTCCGACCCGCGACCACGCTCTCGAGCGCGCCCCCCGCCCGGCGCGCCACCACCGGGCACCCGCACGCCTGCGCCTCGACCGCCACGATCCCGAAATCCTCGACCTGCGGGAACACCAGCAGCTCGGCCCGCCGGTACAGCCCGCGCAGCTCCTCGTCGCTCACCCGCCCGAGGAACCGCGCGTGCCGCCCCGCCCGCGCCCGCAACGTCTTGCCCTGCGAGCCCGTCCCCGCGATCACCAGCGGAGCGCCCACCAGCTTCGCCGCGTCGATCGCCAGGTCCACCCGCTTGTACGGCTCCAGCGCGCTGACCACCAGCCAGAAGTCCTCGCGCTTCTCGCCCGCGTCCGGCGTGAAATACCCCGTCCGCACCGGCGGGTGCACCACCTCCGCCTCACGATTGAAGCACCGCCCGATC
>Ga0210110_1000118_pt1 | contig 27344 bp, 29 predicted proteins | sample China_Galinas_PW_2_FD_184865 | JGI IMG/M metagenome (GOLD analysis project Ga0210110, IMG submission 184865) | Wetland microbial communities from San Francisco Bay, California, USA, that impact long-term carbon sequestration - China_Galinas_PWB_D1... | ecosystem: Environmental > Aquatic > Marine... | reverse complement strand
CCCCCGCCTCTCTTGCGTAGAGGACGCCGCCCACGCCCGCCATGCCGAGGAGCATCGCGATCCCGTCGTTGTGGGCGCCGCCCACCACATGGACGAGAGCCAGCGGGTTGAGCGCCACAAATGCGGCGGCGCGTAGCGGCTGGACGCCGCGGGCCGCGGCAAGGCGAGCGACGAGCGCCGCGAGCGCCAGTAGCGAGACGGCGGCGACGGCCTTGAGGACCGCGACAGCCGCGCCAACCGGCAGCCAGGCGAGCGGGTAGGTGGCCAGCGTGAAGAGCGGCCCGTAGGCGCTGGTTGCGGCGGTCCAGGTGACGTCGGCGTAAGCCGGGTCGCCGGGCGCTGCGGACGGTGGATCAACGTAGGGGTTTAGCCCGTGCACGACGGCAAGGCGCGCGTAGTCGACATAGCTGTGGACGTCGTGCGAGAGCAGCGGCGGAACCGCCGCGAAGACGACGACCAGCACCCACACCATCGCCCACACGGTGCGCCGGCCCAGCAACGGAGCCACTGCAAGGACACCGAGGTAGGCGGCAAAGCCACCCCACATCAGGGCGTACGCGACTCCGGGGCCGAGGTTCAGCGCTTGTCCGTTCGAGGCTTTGGGCGGCGACAAGCCATCAGCCGCTCCCGACTCCGCCGGTCGCTTCGCCCTCGCCGAGCCCCGCGTTGCCGCCCCCTTCGCCGGAGGGTTCGGGTGGTTCGGTGGGTGGAGCGGGAGACGGACTTCCCGACGGCGGGGCCGGAGCGGGCGTCGGCTTTTGGCCGACCCCCGGTGCGTAGGCGTCGGGGTCATAGCCGCCGGTCGCTTCTTGCCCCTTCTTCTTGCCCGACTTGTCCTTGTCGGAGGGCGAATCGTCCTTGCTCGGGCCGGCCTGGGTGAAGCGGCCGAAGAACGGCGCCCAGCTGATCTGGGTCGTCGGCTGGGTGAATTCCTCGCAGGGAACTTCACCGTTGGCATAGACCGAGTGCCAGATCATGGCGGGGAAGGTGCCGCCGAAGACGGTCGTGCCGTGCACGCTCGTCATTGAGATTTCGTTGGACTGCGGATAGCCGACCCAAACGGCCGTCGCGAGGTTCGGCTGGAAGCCGGCGAACCAGGCGTCCGTGTATTCGTCGGTGGTGCCGGTCTTGCCGGCCTGGCCCGGGCAGCCGGTGTAGGCAGCGGTCCCGGTGCCGCCCGTGATGTTGTCGTGCAGCAGGCGGGTGACCTCGTAGGCGACCGCTTCGGGGACCACGCGTTTGGGCTCGGCATGCTCGGGGTGGTCGACCCGCCCGCCGGGGAAGACCACGCGGCGGATCGCTATCGGGTTACGACGCACCCCGCCCGATGCGAGCGTCGCGTAGGCGTCTGCCATCTCCAGCGGCGAGACCCCGATTCGCAGGCCGCCGATGCCCTCGGCGGGGATCCCGTCCAGCGGCGTCGTGATCCCCATCGACTTTGCGGTCGTCGCCACGTTTTCGGGCCCGACGTCAAGGTCGAGCTGCGCGAAGACCGTGTTGTCGGACGCCACCGTTGCCTGCTGGAGGTTGATCGTTCCCTGATAGCCCTCGTCTGCGGTGTGCACCTCCCAGTGCCCCCACTCGGGGAGGTTCAGGCTCAGGGGTTTGGACGTGTAGTAGGTCGAGTACGGGTCGATCCCCTGCTTGATCGCGGTGGTCAGCACGAAGGTCTTGAACGTCGATCCCGGCTGGCGGTGCCCCTGGGCGGCGAGGCTGAACTTGCTCTGTTCGTAGCTGGAGCTGGAGACCATCGCCTTGATGTAGCCGGTGGCCGGGTCTATCGACACGAGAGCGGAAGCCGGGTCGGTCGAGTAGGGGAGAGTTGAGCGGATCGCTTCCAGCCCGACGCCCTGCAGCCTCGGCTCGACCGTCGTGTAGACGCGCAGCCCTCCCTTGCGCACCGTGTTCACGCCGTAACGCTCAATCAGCTTGTCCTCGACGTAGTCGAAGAAGTAGGGCTGGCGGCGGGTGAAGTAGGTGTCGGAGAGCTTCAGCCCGAGGCCGCGCTGCTCGCCCTTGAGCGCCCGGCGGCGGGAGACGTACCCGAGCTTGGCCATCACCGAGAGCACCTCGTTGCGGCGCTCTAGGGCGCCGCTGGGGTTGAGGACCGGGTTGTAGTCCGAGGGCGCCTGGGGCAACCCGGCCAGCAGGGCCGCCTGCTCGAGGGTGAGCTTCCACACCGGGCGGGAGAAATAGATGCGCGCGGCCGCCTGCACGCCGACGGCGGTTGTGCCGTTGATCGTCCCGTAGGAGGCGCTGTTCAGGTACTTGCCGAGGATGTCCTGCTTGGAGTGCCTCTTCTCGTACTTGAGCGCCAGCTGGGCCTCTTGGATCTTCCGCTCGAGGTTGCGCTTCGGATCCGTGATGCAGAGATTGCGCATCAGCTGCATCGTGATCGTCGAGCCTCCCTGGACGATCTTCCCGGCCTTGAGGTTCTCGACGAGGGCGCGAAGGCCGCCCTCGTAGTCGACGCCGTTGTGCTCGAAGAAGCGCTCGTCCTCGATCGCCACGGTTGCGTGCTTCATGTCGGCCGGAACGCGGTTGGTTGCCACCGGGGTGCGCGCCTCGTCGGAGGCTATGTACCCGAGACGGCTGCCGTCGCCGGCGATCAGGACGGAGTTCCCTCCCTTGTCGATTGGCCGGCAGGCGGAGAGCGGTGGTGCGTCAGCGGCGACGCTGATCACCCAGGAAGCGACGACAACCGTGCCGACGGCAACGGCGGCAAGGGCTCCGGCGAGCACGAAGAGCACCTTGCTGCGGGCCCTGTCACGATGCCGGTGACGTCGGCGATTGCGCTGCATCATCGAGGAAAAGGGTACTCAGGCACCTGGGCCAGATCGCCGGCCCGGGGACGGCATCAGCCTTCCTGCGTGTCGGCCGTAGAGCGATTGTGCACGATCCCCTCCACCAGCATTTGGTTGGGGATCACGACCGTGCTGCCGTCGCCCGGGTCGATGTGCGTGTAGGCGAGGGTGATGTCGGTCACCCGTCCCTCGACTTCTTCGAAGGCGATCCGGTCGCCGATCCGAATCGGCTGCGAGACCGCGAGCAGGATCCCGGCCACCAGGTTGCTCAGCGTGTGCTGGGCGGCGAAACCGACGATTGCCGCAACCACCGCGGTCGAGGCGAGGATCCCGGCGGCGATCTGTTCGAGCTCGGTGAACTGGGCGAGCACGATCGCAGCGACGACGACGAGGATGACGAGCATCGCCAGGCGGCGCAGCATTCGCAGCCGCGTCTTGGTGGACCGCGAGACCTGTGACACTGCCGGCGTCATGGACTGCAAGTTAGCCATGAGCGGCGCCGGCTGCCCCGCCCCGCCCGACTTCTTCGGTGGGCCTCCGGCAAAGATCCCTTGATGGAGGCGCAGAAAGGCACAAGTCGCCCAGACGGGCAGCCGGCTTTCCTGTCCCCATTCATCTGGGGCCCGGGTACCGCGCTCGCCGGCCTGTTGCTGGCAATCGGCGCCGGGGTCCTCCTGGGTATCCCGGCGGTGATACTCGACAATCCCGGGGAGGGGGAGTTGAGCACGGGGGCCAACGTGTCCGTGCAGGTTGCGACGGCGCTGGGCTTTCTTCTGGTGCCGATAGCGATCGCGGGACGCGCGGGAGCGTCCTCGGTGGTGGAGGCACTGCGCTGGTTGGGCGTCCGCAGCTTCCGGCTGTCGGCCGTTAAGTGGATGTTCGCGGCCGTGGGCGCCTACCTGGGCTTCGCGATTGTCTATACGGCGCTGTTCGGCGCCCCCCATCAGGAAGACATCGCGGAGGGCTTTGGGCCCCTTCCGATCCAGATCGCGCTGATTGCCATTGCAGCGCCGATAAGCGAGGAGGTCTGCTTCCGGGGGATGCTCTTCGGCGGCTTTCGGCAGCGACTGCCGACCGTCCCGGCGGCGCTGGCGAGCGCGATCGTCTTCGGGCTCCTCCACGCGATCACCGGGATCAGCGCCGTGCCGCCGCTGATCGCCTTCGGCTTTGTCCTCGCCCTCCTCTACGAGAAAACCGGCTCGATCGTGCCGGGGATCATCCTGCACATGCTCAACAATGCCACTGCCCTGATTGGACAGTAGGCGCGACAGTGCTTCCAGGGCATCATCGGAGCCGCCCGCCCGGACGATCCGCAAGAATCCCCGCACCATGGGTCGCCTTCTCGTCTGCGCCGCTGTCCTGATCGTCCTCCTGGCGCTGCCCGTGGGAGCGGCCGCGGCAGGCGCCAAGCAACAGCCCAACGGCGGCGGCGTGACAGGAAAGGCGCCCGGGGGGCCGGCCAAGGCAACGGTGAAGATCGTGCGGATCGGGCACCTGCGCGGAGGGCGGGCACGCATCTACGGGACAGTCCCCGTAACCGGCTCGCTGCGACCGTTCAAACCCCGACAGCACGTCGAGGTCACCTTCTACCTCAACGGGCGCCGGCTGGCCCGCAAGTCGGTCAGGGTCCACAGGGGGAGCGGCAAGAGTGGCACCTTCCGCGCCCGGATCCGCGTTCGCGAGGGGGGGAAGTACGCGGCCAGCGCCCACCACGCCCCAACCGCCCTGCTCGGCGGCGACAGCACGGTGCGCAAGAGCTGGCGGGTCATGTTCCCGGCGCTGAGCCAGGGGCAGTGCGGCGATGTCGTGGTTGGCTTCAAGAAGGCGATGCGGGAGCTCGGCTACATCGCGAACAGCGGTCGCTGCTTTGGCGATAAGACCGCCCGCGGCGTGCTTGCCTATCGCCGTGTCAACGGCATGAGCCAGAACTTCCACGCCGGCAGGGGCCTGGTGAAGAGGGTGTTCGCGGACCGCGGTGGCTACCGCGTGCTTCATCCCGCCGCGGGCACGCACCTCGAGGCCTCGCTGTCAAAGCAGGTTCTCGTCTTCGCAACCGGCGACAGGCCGACGGCGATCTACCCGATCTCCTCGGGCAAGTCCTCGACGCCGACCGTCACGGGCCACTTCACCTTCTACCTCACGCAGCCCGGCTACAACGCGAAGGGGATGTACTACTCGTTCTACTTCTACGGCGGTTACGCCATCCACGGCTACTCGTCGGTCCCCAACTATCCGGCCAGCCACGGCTGCATCCGCACCTTCATCGCAGACCAGCCCGAGATCTTCAACCGCATCGACTACGGCGAGAGCATCTTCGTCTTCTAGCCACGATGAACGCGCGGCCCGCCATCTGGACACCGGAGCTAGGCAGATGACCGAGCGGGTTCTGAAGGCGATCCTGGCCCTGGTTGCCGCGTACCACATAGCCACCGGTGCGCTCGCCCTGCTCGCACCCGACACCTTTTTCGACGAGATCGGCCGCTACGGGCTTGAGAACTCCCACTACGTGGGCGATGTCGGGGCGTTCATTCTCGCTTTCGGCATCGCGATGGCGATCGCCGTGGTGCGCCCGGCGTGGCGGGCACCACTGCTGTGGCTGGGGGTGCTCTGGTACGGCATCCACGCGGTCAACCATTTCTTCGATACGGACGAGGCACGCAGCGAGGGGCGCGGCTGGGCCGACGCTCTGCTGATCTTTCTCAGCGCCGGCGTCTTGGCCTGGCTGGCGCGGGTCTCGGAACGGCTGGAGCGGTCACGATGATCTTGGTTCGCAGCGAGGCAGCCGATCTGCCGCCCGGCGTGCGTGCCGTTGTCGCGGGGAGGGTAGCGCGATGAGGGTGTTCGTCGCAGGCGCCAGCGGAGCGATCGGCAGGCCGCTGGTGCGGCAGCTGGTCGCCGCCGGCCACAGCGTTACCGGCACCACGCGACGCGAGGAGCGCGCCGAGGAGATTCGCGCCGCGGGCGCGACGGCTGTCGTCTGCGACGTGCTGGATGCGCCGGCCCTCGAAGCCTCCGTCAGGGAGGCAGTCCCAGAGGTAGTCGTCAACCAGTTGACCAGCCTGCCGGAAGACTTCAATCCACGCAAGATCGACTACGGGCCCACCAACCGGGTGCGCAAAGAGGGCGGCCAAAACCTGATGACGGCGGCGCTGGCTAGCGGCGCCCGCCGCTATGTCACTCAGAGCATCGCTTTCATCTACGCCCCCGAGGGCGACTGGGTCAAGGACGAGGAGGCGCGTCCCTTCGAGGACGCGCCGCGGCCATTCAACGAGGCGGTCGAGGCCGTTCTGGGGCATGAGCGCGAAGTGCTCGGCACGGACGGGATCGAGGGCCTGGTGCTGCGCTACGGCCAGTTCTACGGTCCCGACACGTACTACAGCCCCGGCGGCTCGATCTACCAGCAGGTCTCGAAACGGATGGTGCCGGTGACCGGCCCCGGCACCGGCACTGCCTCCTTTCTGCACGTCGAGGACGCGGCGGGGGCAACCGTCGCGGCTCTCGATCACGGGCCCCCCGGCATCTACAACGTGGTCGACGACGAGCCCGCGCCCGGCCATGAGTGGCTGCCCGTCTACGCGGCGGCGATCGGCGCCAAGCCGCCCCGTCACGTTCCGACGTGGCTGGCCCGCCTGGTCGGCGGCCGGATGGCGGTCGAATTCGGCGTCAACGTTCGCGGCGCGTCCAACGCCAAGGCGAAGCGGGAGCTCGGCTGGCAGCCTCGCCACCCGAGTTGGCGCCAGGGATTTCAGGAGGCGCTGGCGTAGCCGGTCGTAGGATTGCCGCCGTGCCCGACCTCGCCGCCGCCAAGCGCACCCTGCTCGCCGAGCTGCGCGAGCACTCGCTCGTCATCGGCGAGGTCACCCTCTCCAGCGGGGCAACGGCGCAGTACTACGTCGACGCGCGGCGCGCGCTCCTGCGCCCGGCGGGCTTCAAGGCGGCCGGCGAACTGATCGCCGCGGCGGCCGTCGAGGCTGAGGCCTCAGCCGTGGGCGGACCGGTGATGGCGGCCATCCCGCTGGCCTGCGCAGCGATCGCGGTTCCGGGCGGCAGCGGCCTTGTCGGCTTCTTCGTGCGCAAGGAGCGCAAGACGCACGGCCTGCAGCGCTGGGTCGAGGGCCCGGTGGAGCCGGGCGCCCGCTGTCTGGTCGTCGAGGACACGGTGACCACGGGCGGGTCCACCGTGAGTGCTGTCGAGCGCATCCGCGAGCAGGGGCTCGAGATTGCCGCCGTCCTTGCCGTGGTCGATCGCCTCGCCGGGGGAGCCGAGGCAATCGAAGCCGCAGCCGAAGCGCCCTACCGTGCGCTGGCGACGATTGACGAGATCTATCCCGAGCGCCCGGACCGGGCCTGACGCGACCCTAGGTGCGGTCTGGCCGGATCGGAGCGCCGTCGGCGGTTGAGCTGTCGCCCGATCCGTTTTGGTCCCGTTCGACCTGATCGTGGGCACTGTCCAGGGCTCGTTCCTGGGCCAGGCGGGTGATCTGAGCGGCCTGACGGGACATGATGACGCTGAAGTTGAGCGCCAGCGCCAGCAGCAGCAGCAGGATGATCGAGAAGAGGGCCACGTTGGTGTCGCGGACGCCCATCAGGCGCGCCGCGATTTCCAGAAGGCCGGGGAAGGCGGCTCCCGCGAGCATCCCCACACCGGCGATGAACCAGACCACGCTGTAGCGCTCCTGGAGGCGGTCACGGCGGATCAGCTCGAGGATGAGGACCATGAAGGCGATCGCGATCGCGGCGGCGATGATCCGCGTCTGCGCGGTCAGATGTACGGTCGGCTCCTCCGACACGGCGAGTATCAGCGCGCTCATCTCGGTCGATTCTCCCACGCCCGCCAGCGAGCAGCGCCCCGAGCAGGATTCGAACCTGCGACCTACTCCTTAGGAGGGAGTCGCTCTATCCAGCTGAGCTATCGGGGCCTGGCGGCTCATCGTAGAGGCTCTCGGAGGCCAGTTCCTGGGCCCTCCGGCTCCACAGCTTGACCTGCATGAAGACGTCGTCGCCGTAGCCCTGCAGGGCGTCGAGGGCGATCAACGTGAAGCGTTCGTTCGAGATCAGCTCCTGGTCGACCGTCTCCAGCTCGAGCTCGGCGGTGGCGGCAACCGCGCCGCGCACCAGGGGACGGCCCCAGACGAGGGTCACGTCGCCCGCCCGCCCGTTCTCGCCCCGCCAGCGGCCGATCACGTCGTCGTTGAGGTCGATCCTCCAGTCCGGGTTGTCCTCGGCCAGGATGTCGGTGAAGTCGGCCTTGGCAGAAAAGCCGCTCGGCTCGCCTTTCTCCGGGAACGCGTAGGAAACGTGGCCGAACAGCTCCAGTGTTCCCCCCGGTCCCTCGGCGCGCGCCGTGCAGGGAACCCAGACGCGGCCGCTCCATGTGCGCTCGGGGAACCATTCGACCTCGGTCGTCAGGAGGTCGACTCCCTCGGGCAGGTCCTCGATCGCCTCGCAGGCGGTACGGAACTCGCTCAGGAGCCGCTCGGCAAAGCGCCCGTGCGGGATGCCCTCCTGCGTCGAGTCGGCAATGAAACGGGGAATCGGGCGGGGAGTGGGTGGCACAGGTTCGACCCTATAGGGGCGTGCACCCGGCGCCGTGGCCCGCCCGCGCTCTCACAGGCATTCGCGGAGGTCGGCCGCGGCGCGCTCGGGCGGGTAGGTGTTGATGTCGACACCGGTCCCGAACTCGAAGCCCGCCCGCACCGTGAGGCGGGGGGCGATGTCGATGTGCCAGTGGAAGTGGTCCGTGCCGCGCGGGGCGGTGCGGACCCAGAGATTGAGCTCGGGCGGCCGGTCGAAGCGCTTGGCAAGAGCGCCCAGCGCGGTGCGCAGCATCGCGGCGCCCGCGGTGTCCTCGTCGAAGCGCGGTGCCTCGCGGCGCGGCAAGACCCGCAGCTCGAAGGGCGAGCGGGAGGCCCACGGGCAGATCAGCGCCGCCTCCTCGTCGATGGCGACAAGGCGCTCGCGGCGGCGCACCTCCTCCGCCAGGACGTCGGTCAGCAGGCCGCTCCCTCCGGTGCGTTCCCGGTAGGCGCCCGCCCGCTCACGCTCCCGTGCCACCGTGGCCGGCACGAACTCCAGCGCATACAGCTGCGCGTGGGTATGCGGCAGCGAGGCGCCTGCACCTGAGCCCTCGTTGACGACGAGCTGCACGTAGGAAGCGCCGGCGTGAGCCCGCATCCGCTGGCGCCACGTGTCGATCGCGCCGTCGAAGCGCTCCCCGCTGAGGTCGGCCATCGAGGTGACGTGCTCGGGAGCGTTGACGATCACCTCGTGCGTCCCCTTGGCGGGGCGTGAGGCGAAGAGGTCGGGCTCTCCGGCCCGGCGCGACTCGAGCAGCGGGTCGCCGGCGGTTGCGAAGGCACCAGCCTCGCCACTCGCCGGCCCCGCTTCGCAGGCCTGCCCGTCCTCGGGGGTGAGGGCGGGATAGAGGTTGGGGACAGCGCGGCTCGTCCATCCGGGAGTGTCGGGTGCGCCCCCCTCGGGGCGCACCGCGTAGACCTCGGGCGGCGTCTGTCCCTCGTGGCCCTCGCAGAGAGGACACTCGGACGGGTTCTGCCGGTCATCGTCCTCCCGAGGCTCGCCGGCCCGGAAGCCGTCTGGGCGGGCCGCTCGACCGGGCGCGAAAATCGTTCGCAGCCCGGTCAGCTGGTCAATGCGGATCTCGGGCGCGCTCACCGCGCGCCCCCGTGCGTCGGCTGCAGGGTGGGCATTCGCCGGCGGCGTCTCAGGATGGCGGCGGGGGGACGTCCTCCCCTGCTTCCTCGGACCCGGCCGGCGCTGGCTTGGCCTCCGGGGCGGGGCCTGGGGGAGTGCTCGTCTTTGCCTTGTCCTGAACCGTCGCGAGGAACGGCTCGAGCACGTCCATCGGCAGTGGGAAGACGATCGTCGTGTTCTGGTTGCTGCCGATCTCCAGCAGCGTCTGCAGGTAGCGCAGCTGCAGGGAGGCGGGGTTGGTGCTGATGATGTCGGCGGCGTCGGTGAGCTTCTGAGCGGCCTGGTACTCGCCCTCGGAGTTGATGATCTTCGCGCGGCGCTCACGCTCGGCCTCGGCCTGGCGCGCCATCGCCCGCTGCATCTGCTCGGGGATCTCGACGTCCTTTATCTCCACCGCCGTGACCTTGACCCCCCAGGGCTCGGTCGACTCGTCGATGATCTTCTGCAGCTCTTCGTTGAGCCTCTCGCGCTCGGCCAGCAGCTGGTCGAGTTCCGCCTTGCCAAGGACCGACCGCAACGCCGTCTGAGCGATCTGCGATGTGGCGAGTAGGAAGTTCTCGACCTCGACGATCGCCCGGTTGGCGTCGACCACCCGGAAATAGGCGACCGCGTTGACGCTGGAGGGAACGTTGTCGCGGGTGATCACCTCCTGGGGCGGGATGTTGAGCGTCACCGTGCGCAGGTCCACTCGTTCCATGCGGTCGATCATCGGGATCAGCAGGATCAGGCCGGGCCCCTTTGTGGCAATCAGGCGGCCGAGCCGGAAGACGACCCCGCGCTCGTACTCACGCAGAACCCGAACGGCGGTGCCGAGGGCGATCAGCACGAAGATCGCCAACACGGCCAGCACCACGATCACTGCTTCCATCAGTCTGCTCCTTCCTCGGGCGGGGCGTTGGCCGGCGGCGCGGGCCGCACCGTGAGGGTGAGCCCGTCGACTGCCTCGACTGTGACTCTATCCCCCGGCCGCAGCGGGTTCGCGTCTCCGCTGAGCCGGGCCCTCCAGAGCGCCCCCTCGATCCACACCTGTCCATCCGGGTCAAGCGAGGTTCGCGCCTCGGCTTGGGCCCCGATCAGCTCCTCGTGACCGGTCCGGACCGGCTCGTCGAGATGCGCCGCGAGCACTTTGCGGGTGACGAAGTAGAAGGTGACGATCGAGAGAATGCCGAGGGTGATCAGGGCCGGCCCCAGGTAGTCGGACGCGCCCGAGTCGGCGTTGAGGGCCAGGACTCCCCCGGCGATCAGCGCCAGCGCACCGAGTGCTGCGAGCACGCCGCCGGTTGGCAACAGCAGCTCGGCGATCAGCAAGGCGACACCCACCAGCGCGACGACGACGAAAAAGTCCATAGCTCGATTATCCGCTCTCCGGGGCTCGGTCGCCACCCAGTGCATAGGTCTCGACGTCGGCTTGGAGTTCGGCGCGGCTCCTGTACGGCCCCTGTTTCAGACGTGTCAGGCGGCCGCGGCGATCGTAGAAGGCGGTGTCCGGAAGGCCGCGCCCGGCGCCGATGCTTTCGGCGATCGTCTCGTCGGGATCTGTGTAGCTGGGATAGGGAACGGGCGCCTCGGAGAGGAACGTGCGCGCCGCGTCGTCGGAGTCCTGGCTGTTGATACCGAGAAAGGCGACCCTCTTCCCGTACTCGGCGGCGACCCGTTGGAAGTCCGGGAACTCGAAGCGGCAGGGGCCGCACCACGACGCCCAGACGTTGACCACCACGGGGTAGCCGCTCAGTCCAGCGATGCGCCTTTCGTAGGCGTTCACGCCGCCGGGCAGCAGCCGGTTTCCCCGTGCGTATAGCTGTGCCAGCGGCGGCGGGGCTCCAGCCAGCGCCTGCGCATAGTCCGGGTGGTGCTCTCCGCCCTGGCTGGAGGAACCGCAGCCCGCGACCGCAAACGCCCCTGCAACCAGTAGCGAGGCGCACAGACGATTGGCTCGCGCTGGGCGGATTCGGATATCGGACTCACTCATCTGCGCACTCTGTTTAGAATACGTCCGTTCGGTCTGCTCGTATTGCGGACCTCTGGAGATCGTCGGGAGAGGAGCGAACCTTCCGGCATCCTCGTCCAAAAGTCTTCCCGGCGCGCGCTGCGCGTCGCTGCGGGGAGCGAACCCACAAGCCTTTATGGCCAAGACCAGCGAAGTTACCGCACCGGCGGCAGTTCCTTCAGGCGCCGACATAGAGCGGGCCGCGGAGTTTGTCCGCGAGCCCTTCCTCCTCGATGGCGAGGGGCCGGAGGCGCTCGCCCCGGGGACCGCCCGCAGGCGCGCATTGGACATGGCTCTGAAGGAGCTCGACGAAGGTGCCGAGCACCCCACGATCGAGTGGCGCCGGGACTTCTCGCTGCTGCTGGGGCTGGAGCGCCTCCTGGCGGAGGAGCCGCCGAAGCTGCGCGACGGCGCAGAGCTCAACCCGCACCAGGTCGACGCGCTGTCGGGGACGCTGACCGAGCTGATGGCCGAGCAGCAGACGGCCGCCGAAAACGGCAGCGGCCCGGCCTCCGCCGACGGCCGTCAATCGGTTGACGACGAGGAGGAGCTGGCGCCCGACGAGGAGCCCAAGGATTGGGAGGAGCCGGCGCAGGAGGACGAGGAGGTCGACGAGGCCCCCGACGACCCCGGCGCCGCCCGGCGTTTCTGGTTCGAGCACGCGACCGGTGCCGGCAAGACGGTCGCAGCTGTCGGCTTCATCGATGCCTCCCGCACCGGCGGCATCCTGATCCTCACCCATCGCCGCAACCTCGTCGACCAGTTCATCGGCGAGATCTCCGACCGCGGCTACAAGGAGCGGTTGCGTCCGCCCCTGCTCAACGACCGTGACGACCCCGACGGCCCGGTGACGGTCGAGACGTACCAGTGGTTCGTTCGCAACCACAAGAACATCTCCGACGCCTACTCAATCGTCATCTGCGACGAGGCCCATACCGCGCTCGGGGAGAAGACAAGCGCCTGCATCCGCGCCTGGGACGGGCCGGTCTTCATCGGGATGACCGCCACCGGCGCGCTGATCGCCCGCCATGTCACGGACCTCTTCCCGACACAGACCTCGCGTTTCGACCTCGCTCAGGCGGCGCGACGCGGCGTCATCGCGCCGCTGCGCTGCATGCGTATCCCGCCCGGCCCCGGAGTGCGGACAATCGCCAAAGTGCCGCTGCGCAAAGGGGAGGTGGACCAGGACTTCGACCAGGAGGAGCTGGCAGCGCTGCTCGATCAGGAGCCCTTCAACGTCGCGATCGCCGACCTCTACAAAACGCGATTCAGCAAGGTGCCGGGCGTTCTATATACGGCCGGCGTACAGCACGCGAAGAACGTCGCCAAAGCACTGCAGGACGCCGGGATGGTTGCCCGCGCGGTGTCCGGCGAGACGCCGAAGCGGGAACTGGCCGAGATCCTCGCCGCCTTCGAGCGGGGCGAGGTCGACGTGCTCTGCAACGCGATGCTGCTCGCCGAGGGCTGGAACTCGCCGCGCGCGACGATCTGCATGCACCTGGCGCCGACCGCCTCGCGGCGGGTCTACCAGCAGCGTGTGGGTCGTGTAACCCGGCGGGCGCCCGGCAAGGAGGCGGGCCTGGTAATCGACTTCGTCCATCCCGCGACGACCCACGACGAGACGATCGTCACGCTCCACAGCCTGCTCGACCGCGACATCTACCGCGGCGGGGCGATCGTGGTCGGCCCGGTGCGGCGCGGCCGCGGCCGGAGGGTCAGGGTCGAGCGGCGCATCGTCCCCGTCTCCGACGACTCGGAACGCCGCACCCAGGTGCTGGAACGGGAGATGTGGCGGATCGCCGTCGAGAACCTCGACTATCCGGAGCGGCACGCCTGGGCGGCGCTGGCCGGGGCGCGCGTCAACCCGCAGAACTGGAAGCGGGCCCGCGGGATGCTTCAGAACGACCGCACCAAGGAGCTGCGGCGTCGCTTCCTGCTCACCTGCGTGCAGCGCAATCGAAACTCGCAGCTGCGCCTAAAAGCGCTCGGGGAGATCCCCGACCTGCGTGACGCCGAGGCGTTTGACGACGCGATCGAAATCGTCGGCAACTGGAGTCGCGACGACAAGCGGGCGGGGGCCAAGACACTCCTGCAGGCGCTTGTCGACAAGCGGATCGGGCGTCGCGACCAGGCCCAGGCATGGGTCTGGCGCCTCGCCTCCTACACTCGCGAGCTGCACGAAGAGTATGCGGTCCAACGCTGGCCCGAGACGAAGCGGTTGCTCGGCCTGCTGGTCAACTCCTCTGGACGGGCGCACGGGCGAAATGCCAGGCGCCTGATCCACGCGGCGCGCAAACAGGACCGAAGGCTCGCCGTGGCGCTGCTGGCTGCCTCTGTCTCCCACACCCCGGAGGGGGAGGAGGTGCTGCGGGGGGCTCGGATGCGGATGGCTCGCAAACCTTCGGCAACCGCCCGGGAACTGCTGCGGAACTTCCCGAAGAGCGGCAGGAGGCGGCGCAAGAGAAAGAAGGGCAAGCAGGCCGCCGGTGGCGAGGACTCTGCGGAGAAGACGCAGAACGGCGCCACGCAGCCGGAGGATGGCGGTGGGCGACAGGGGGACGGCGCGAAGAAAAAGAAAAGACCCCGAAAAGCCAAGAAAGCGCCCAGAGCTGACAGGTCGAAGAACGGGACCCGCACAGAGGACGAGGACGGCGCCTCAGAGGCGCAGGTGGACCTCGCCGGCGCCGAGGACGACGCGGTCCCCGCCGGCAGCGACGACGACTAGGTCGCCGGAGTCCTCGATCCCATCGGCGACGCCCGTGCCGCCGTCCCAGGAGACCTCATGGCCGTGCAGCGCATCGCGCGCGCGCCAGGCGGCAAGGGCCGCCTTGGGCTCGGCGTCCACCCAGCGGTCGAGAGCTCGATTGAGAGCCTGGCGCGCAGCGTTGACGCCTCCCGGTGCCCTGATGCCTAGGGAGGTTGCGATGTCGCGAAGCTCGGGTGGGAACTCCTCGCGCTCGATTGAGAGGTTGAGGCCGACCCCGATCACCGCCCACCCGTCCTGCGGCTTGGCCTCGATCAGGACCCCGGCAAGCTTGCGCCGCTCGACCCAGACGTCGTTGGGCCACTTGATCTGGCACTCGATGCCGGGCTGTAGCTCCTCTGCGGCCTCGCAGACCGCAAGCGGCACGGTGAGGGGCAGCAACAGGTGGCGCTCGTCGAGCGGCCGGAGAATCGCCGAGTAGAGCAGCGCCCCGCCGGCGGGAGCCGTCCAGCTGCGGCCCTGCCGGCCGCGTCCCGAGGTCTGCTCCGTCGCGGTGACGACGGTCCCCCCGGGTGCTCCCGACTCGACAAGCTGGCGGGCGCGGCTGTTGGTCGAGTCCGTGACCCGGAAGTGCCTGTGGGGCCTCCCGAAGCTCATCTCCTGCCGGCGCTCTGGGCCCTCTGGGCCCTTGTGGCGTTCCCGGGCACGAAGGGGGCGCTCGATCAGCTCCCTGTCGCGTCGGCGAGCAGGGCGTCGAGGAGGCCGTCGATGTCGTGCCGCCCCGCCTCGACGTGGACCTCGAGGCCGGCGGCGCGAGCCGCCTCGCTCGTGATCGGGCCGATGGAGACGATGCGGGCCGAGTCGGGGAACCGGCCGTTCAGGGCCTCGACGAGGTTGGTGACAGTCGAGGAGGAGGTGAAGGTGACGTAGTCCGCGCTCCGGGCGGCCTCGACGGCGTCGGGCTCGGGCTCCTCGCGAACGGTCTCGTAGAGGGCAACGACATCCACCTTGGCGCCGCGCTTGCGCAGCGCGTCCGGAAGCACGTCGCGAGCCTCGGCGGCGCGAGCGACAAGCACCGGGTGGTCCGCGACCTCGACCCCGGCGAGCGCCTCGACCAGCGCCTCGGCAACGAAGCGCTCGGGGACGATGTCGGCGGCGACCCCGTGCTCCGCCAGCGCCCGGGCCGTGCCGGGCCCGATCGCGGCGACGTTGGCGCTGGCCAGTGCTCGAGCGTCGAGGCCCGCCTCGGTCAGCGCCTCGAACAGCAGGTGCACCCCGTTGGGGCTCGTGAGGCAGACAAGGGCAAAGGTGTGGATCGCGTCGATGGCAGCCCGCACCTCGTCCTCGCCGACTCGCGACTCGATCCGGATCGCAGGTAGTTCAACGACCTCGGCGCCCAGCGCGCGCAGTGTCGCGGCAAGGCCGCTGGCCTGAGCCCGGGCGCGAGTGACCACCACACGGCGCCCGTGCAGCGGGCGCCGCTCCAGCCAGGCGAGCGTCTCGCGCCGCTCGACGACCGCTCCAACGACAATCAGTGCCGGCGCGCCGATTGCCTCCCGCTCGACCTCCGCGGCAAGCGTGCCGAGGGTCCCGACGACTGTGCGCTGCCCCGTCGTCGTACCGCGTTCGATCGCAGCGGCGGCCTCGGCGGGATCCCGGCCGGCGGCGATCAGGGCGGCTGCGTTGTCGGCCAGCCGTCTCACGCCCATGTAGAAGACCAGCGTGCCGGGGAAGCGGGCAAGAGCCTCCCAGTCCAGCGCCGTCTCGTCCTTCTCGGGGTCCTCGTGGCCGGTGACGAAAGCGACCGCTGAGGCGTCGTCGCGGTGGGTGACCGGGATGCCCGCGTAGGCGCTTGCCGCCACCCCGGCGGTTACGCCCGGCACGACCTCGAACTCGACACCCGCAGCGCGCAGCGCTTCCCCCTCCTCGCCGCCCCGGCCGAACACGAAGGGGTCGCCGCCCTTGAGTCGGACCACCCTGCGGCCGGAGAGTCCCGCCTCCACCAGCCGCTCGTTGATCTCGTCCTGCGGAACTGAGGACACCGGTTGGCGGCTCGACGCCGGCAGGTGTGGAGCGGGCGCATCGGCGGGGCGCTTGCCGACGTAGACGAGCTCAGCGTCCTCGCGGGCTCCGTCAAGCGCACCGGGCGGGATCAGACGGTCGAAGAAGATCGTCTCGGCGGCGGCGATCAGCTCGAGAGAACGCGACGTCATCAGCCCCGGATCGCCCGGGCCGGCGCCTACCAGGTACACGATGCCGCGTTGCGTCATCATTGAGCCTGTTCCTCCCTGTTGGAGCCGGCGGGTCGGGAGCCTTCGATGTAGGGGCATTGCCGGCCCGCCGGCGTTATACGAGCCAGTTGTTCCGGCCCTCGGTCGTGTCTTGTCTGAGCTGGGCGCATGGAGTGCGGGAGGCGCCGTCAGGCGTGCTCCGCGCGGTCAAGTATGTCGCGGGCGCCCGCACCGAGGAGTCGCTCCGCAAGCATCGCGCCGGCGGCAGCGGGCTCCTCTGGGTCGCCCTCGACGCGGTCGCGAATCCACTCGCTCCCATCCGGGAGGCCGACGAACGCCTCGACGTCGATCCGGTCGCCGTTCACGGTGGCGTGAACGCCGATCGGCGTCGCGCAGCTCGCCTCAAGCAGGGCAACCGCAGCGCGCTCCGCAGTCAGCTCGCGCAGCGCTGTCGCGTCGCCAATCGCACCGGCAGTCGCGGCCGCGGCTTCGTCCGTGGCGCGAGTCTGGAGGACCAGCGCTCCCTGCCCCGCCGCCGGGGTCATCTGCTGGGCCGGGATCGTGAACGAGGCCTCATCGGCCCGCCCGAGCCGCCGCAGACCGGCGGCGGCGAGCACGATCGCGTCCAGCTTGCCCTCGGCCAGCCGTCGCAGACGGGTGTCGACGTTGCCGTGCAGCTCGGTGACGTCGAGGTCGGGACGGGCGGCCAGCAACTGGGCGCGGCGCCGTAGGCTTGCCGTGCCCACGCGGGCGCCCTCGGGGACGTCCTCGAGCGATGAGCCTGCGCCGATCCAGACGTCGCGTGGGTCCTGCCGAACGGGCACTGCGGCGATCATCAATCCGTCGGGCATCTCGGTTGGCAGGTCCTTCGCCGAATGCACGCCGATCTCCGCCTTCTCCTCGAGCAGCATGCGCTCGACCCCCCGCACAAAGCGCGCCTTGTCCTCCACGCCCCCGTCGGCAGAGGACTCCACCAGATCCGCCCCTCCGAGTAGATCCGCCGTCTGGCGGGCCTGGGTGACGGCCAGCGTGCTGCCACGGGTGGCGATGCGAATCATTGACCCTCGCTCGAGGACAAAGGGTGAATCGCGTCGCGCATGCTCAGCTGGACTTGCGGCCCTTGCGGCGCAGCTCAGTCACCTGCGCTTCTGTCTCGCCTTCTGGCTCGGTCCCGGCATCGAGGCCGAAGAGCTCGCGCAGCGCGCTCACGTATAGATAGGCGTCGTCGCTTCCGGCGGAGCGCTTCATCCGCAGGGTGGGCTCGTGAAGGAGGCGGGACGCGATTGCATTGGCCATGGTCGTCAGCCGCTCCCTGTCGGCGTCGCTCACGTTCTCCCAGCGGTTGTCGTTCTCGGCGAGCACACGCTGTACGACGTCGTCGGCCCGCTCGCGCAGCGAGGCAATCGTCGGCACCACCTCGAGCGAGGCGAGCCATCGCTCGAAGCGGTCGACCTCGGCCTCGATGATCGGTTCGACCCGCATCACCTCCGCCTCTCGTCCGCTGGTGTTTCGCTCGACGATCTGCTGCACGTCATCCATGTTGTGGACGCTGACCTGCGGAATCTCGCGACATGCCGGGTCGATGTCGCGCGGAACGGCGATGTCGACGAGGAGCAGCGGACAGTCCTTGCGAATCTCCATCACCCGGGCGAGGTCGTCGCGCTCGACGATGTGGTGCGGCGAGTGAGTTGCGGAAACGACGATGTCAACCTTCGTCAGCTGCTCTGGCAGGTCCTCGAGGCGCACCGCATCGCCGCGGAAGCGCTGCGCGAGCCCGATCGCGCGGTCGTGGTGACGGTTTGCGACGAACACCGTGGTCACGCCGCGAGCAACCAGTGCCCTGGCGACGAGTTCGGCTGTTCCCCCGGCGCCCACCACCAGCACCCGCCGATCGGCCAGATCGCCCAGCGTGCGCTGCGCCAGCTCAACCGCCACCGATGGGATCGAGATGCCTCGCTCGCTGATGCTGGTCTCGTTGCGGGCCCGCCCGCCGGAGGCGAGCGCCCCGCGAAAGAGGCGATTGAGAATCGGTCCGGTTGCGCCCTCGACAAGGGCCAGCTCGTAGGCGCGCTTCACCTGTCCCTGGATCTCCGCCTCGCCGACAACCATCGAATCGAGGCCGGCCGTGACGCGGAAGAGGTGACGCGCGGCCTCGCCGGAGCGAAGCGAATAGAGGTGGTTTGCGAGCTCGGTCGGCCGGATCTCAGCCTGGCGGGTGAGGACTCCGAGCGCGGTCGACTCGGCTTCGACCGTGTCCGACACGACCAGGTAGAGCTCGGTGCGGTTACAGGTCGAGATAGCTGCCGCCTCGTGGATGACGTCAGCCGCCGTCAACTCGCTGAGGGCGCCGACCGCGCTGCCCTCGGTAAGAGAGAGCCGCTCGCGCAGGTCGAGCGGCGCGGTCTTGTGCGACACGCCCAGCGTCAGCAACTCAGACATCGGCGGTCACCCTCTCGGGCTCGTGCTCGCCGTTGCGCTGCTCGGCAAACCCCGCAAGCTCCCGCAGCTCCCGCTCGATTCGCTGCAGTTTCGCGGCCATGATCCCAACGTAGATCACGATCAGCACCAGGAAGACGATGTAGGCGCCGGCGACGTACTTGCCGGCCTCATCGAGTGGAAGCGCCGGCATCAGACGCTCACCTCGGGGGCGACGCGGGACGCACCGCGCGGGGCCGGGGCGTCCAGGGCGCGGCGCAGCCGCTTCAGCTGCCCGGAGGCGCTCTTGGCGGTCAGCTCGAACTTGACCAGGGTCCCCCAGAGCAGTGCAATGGCGGTCAGGCAGACCAGAAATGTGAGCATCATCGAGCCGGGCAGGCCCCCTGTCGTGGTGGCAAAGACGCGCGGGTGCACGAGGCTCTCGGCAAGCCGCACGGCGAGAAAGTTGAGGGGGACGAAGGCGCCCGCTGTGATCGCGAACACCGAGGCATAGCGCGCCTGGCGCTCAGGGTCCTCGATCGCGTAGCGGAACGGGTAGTAGGTGGCGTAGAGGAGGAAGACGATCAGGAAGCTGACCAGTGTCGGCTCGTCCCATACCCACCAGTGCCCCCAGGACGCCTTCGCCCAGATCGAGCCGGTCAGCAGTACCGCCACGCCGAAGATCACGGAAAGATGGATGCAGACGTAGGAGACGGCATCCCAGCGCCGGTCTCCGCTGCGCAGGTGTGCAACGGCGAACGCGCCGCCGGCGATGAAGCCGAGCAGTGCGACGATCGAGAGCGGCACGTGCAGGTAGAAGATCTTCTGGACGAATCCCTGATCGGCGTCGAGCGGCGCGTAGAAGAAGACGAGCGCGAACGCGCCGCCGATCGCCACGGTGGTGGCGATGGAGAGAGTCTTCAGTCCTTTGCCGTACATGGGCTGTCTGCGGTGGAGGCGAATTCTGCCTCAGTCCTCCACCAGAAAGTCGAACACCGCGTATCCGACGAGGAGGAAGACCAAATCGTATAGGCCGAGGACCGCAAGCCAGCTGCCGAAGCGGTGGTAACCGGGACCACCCACGGCAAGCAGGGGCTCGCTTGCACCGGTCGCCGCGATCATCAGGGGGACGATTAGCGGCAGCAGCACGAGCGGCGCCAGCAGGTCGCGGGCCCGCGAGTTGACCGCCATCGAAGAGACCACGGTCCCGGTTGCGGCAAGGCCCAGGTCGGCAAGGAGGAGGACCGGGACGAGCGGTGGCAGGGCGCTCGCGGAGTCGAGGAAGAACACGGCGAAGACCGGAACGACGACCAGCTCGAGCGCCACCAGGTAGACGAGCAGGGCCGCCGCCTTCGCGGCGAACAACGCGGTGCGGTCGATCGGTGCAAGGCGCATCGCGTCAAAGCCCCCCTGCTCGCGCTCCGCCACGAACAAACGGTTGATTCCGAGCACGGCGGCGAACAGCACGGTCGTCCACAGGACGCCCGCCGCGAGGCTGCCCGAGAGGCTGTTGCGGTCGAGCGCGAAATGGAAGATGACGAAGGTCGTCACGGCGAAGAGCGCCATCGCGGGGAGGGATTGGAGGGTGCGCAGCTCGGTGCGCAGGTCCTTGCCGAGGATCGTGGCGAAGGCGAGGCGGAACGGCGTCATATCGCTGTCCCCGCAGTCGCGGCCCTGGCAGCGCTGAGATCGAGGTCCTCTGCTCGGCCCTCGTGGACCACGCTGCCGTCCCGGCCGAGCAGCAGCGCGCGGTCGGCGCCGGGGAGGGCGCGCTCGGGGTCGTGGCTGACGAGAACGCGCGCACGCCCCCTGCCGGGGCCGATCAGCCCGGCCGCCAGTTCTCGGCCCTCGGCATCAAGACTGGAGTCGGGCTCGTCGAGGAGCAGCAGCTCGGGCTCGTGCAAGACGCAGCGGCAGATCGCCAACCGCTGGCGCATGCCGGCCGAGAGCTCCACCACCCGCTCGTCAGCGCGGCGCTCCATTCCGACCGCGGCCAGCAGTTCCGCGATTCGGGCCTCAGCTGCCGTGTCTCGAATGCCGTGAAGGCGGGCATGGAAGTGCAGGTTCTCGCGTCCGCTCAGGTCTCGGTAGAGCAGCGGCTCATGGCCGAGAAACCCGATCCGCCCGTGCGCCTTCCACGCCTCGTCGGGCAGCCGGCAGCCCAGCACACGCACGTCGCCGGCACTGGGGCGCAGCAGCGTGGCTAGCGTCCGAAGCAGCGTTGTCTTGCCGGCTCCGTTGGGGCCGAGTACGACCAGCGACTCACCAGCGGACAGCGTGAAGTCCACCCCGTCAAGGGCGGTCCTTTCGCCGAACTCGCGGCACAGGCCTGCGACGTACAGCGCCGGCCCGTCTGTTCCGTCGCTGGGTTTCACGCCCCGGGATTGTGACCGGCTGGGCAGGATGCAGGTCGGCGGCCCCGCCCGGCTCGGAGATCAGCGCCGAAGCTTGGCGCCCAACCGCTGCATGCGAACCATGGCGCGCTCCGCGAACCCGCCCCGCGGCGGCGCCAGGCCGAGCTGGCGCCCCATTGCCGTGAAGTCGTAATAGGCGCGGTAGCGCCAGATCAGTCCATCCCGGAACTGCCAGAGATCCACACCTTCGATCGCGAAGCTGCGTTTCGTCGGCGCCAGTCCAGGTGGATCGATTGGGCCGGTGTTGGTCCCGGCCATCCGCCAGGGGACATATGCGACAAGGTCGTCATCGCTGATCGCCGGCTCGCCCGGCTCGTTGAACCGCAGGTCGGGAAATGCCGTCGCGCTGGTGCGCACGAAGGCCGCCACCTCATCGCGCCCCCGGGCCGCCTCGGGCAGGGCCGGGTCCTCCCAGATCACGTCCTCGGTCACGTGTGCCGCGACGGCTGCTGGATCGAGAGAGTTCCAGGCCGCGATGTATCCCTTGCTGAACTCTCGCACCCACTCGATGCTCTCGATCCGCTCAGCGCCAATTCCGAGCTTGGTCGCAGCCTCCACGCACACCTCCAGGTAGCTTGCCGCCACCGAGTGTATAGGCCCCGGCGTCGCCCTCAGCGCTGCTTCTTCAGGGTGCGGCGACCCACCTTGAGCAGCGGCCCGGCGCCTTCGCGAAGCGCCTTCGTGCGCGTCGCGCCCTTACCGTAGAGCAGCCTGGCGGAGGCGCGCACCGCATCTCCCAGGGTGCTGTCGTAGGGGTGCCACCAGAAGTCGCGGGCGAGGCCCGGCTCCCAGGAGTTCGTCTTGATGTTGGTGCACTCGTAGAGGCCGAATTTCGAGTGTGACCGGCCGACCCCGGAGTCCTTGATGCCGCCCCACGAGCACTGGCAGGCGCCGTGGCTGAAGGAGTGGTCGTTGATCCAGACCATCCCGGACTCGATCCGCCGCGCGATCCGTGCGCCCTTCTGGCGGTCCTTGGTCCACACCGAAGCACCCAGCCCGAACTCGGAGTCGTTGGCCAGGTCGATCGCCTCCTGCTCGCTGTCGACGACGACAATCGGCAGCACCGGGCCGAAGATCTCCTCCTTCATGATCCGCATCTCGTGCGTGACCCCGGTCAGAACCGTGGGCGCGACGAACTTGCCGCTCAGGCCTGCGACCTCCGTTGGGCCGCCGCCGAGCTTGGTGGCGCCGGAGGCGACGGCGTCCTCGATCAGCTCGGTGACGATCTCGTACTGGTCGTCGGAGGTCATCGGGCCAATCTCAGTCTCCCACTCGAGTGGGTTGCCGAGCCGCAGCTTCTCCGCCTCTTCCGCCACGCCCTCCGTGAAGCGATCGGCGATCTCACGGACCGCATAGACGCGCTCGATCCCCGAGCAGGTCTGGCCGGCATTCGCGAAGCCGCCCCAGACCGCACCTGAGATCGCGTTGTCGAGGTCGGCATCGGCGCAGACGATCATCGGGTCCTTGCCGCCCAGCTCGAGCACCGAGCCCTTGAGCTGTTGCGCGCATGCTTCGCCGACCTTGCGGCCGACATCGACCGAGCCGGTAAAGAAGATCTTGCCGGCGCTGGAGCGCGCCAGCGCGTCACCGACGGCGCCGCCTCCGTGGACGACGCGGATCAGGCCCTCGGGAAGGCCGCCCTTCTCGAAGACGCGGCGGATGGCCTCGCCCAGCAGAGGCGTCAGGCTGGCCGGCTTGAGAACGACGCCGTTGCCCGCCATCAACGCGATCGCCACCTCGCCGAAGGGGATCGACCAGGGGTAGTTCCACGGCGCGATGACGCCCACCACCCCGATCGGCTCATACGAGAAGTAGCTTTTCTTGCTGAGCAGGAAGGCCTGCGACATGCGGACCTTCTCGTCGGCGAGGACCTTGGGGCCGGCCTTTGCGCACCAGTGCAGCGCGTCGATTGTCGGCAGCAACTCCATCGTGTACGCCTCGGCGCGCGGCTTGCCCTGCTCTGAGACCAGCAGCTCGGCGATCTCGTCGATGTCGTCGAGCAGCGCACCCGCGGCACGCTTCAGGTAGCCGGCGCGGTCCTTCAGAGACAGCTCCGCCCAGGCGGGCTGGATGCGCGCCACGTCGTCGACGATTCCCTGCACCTGATCCGGGGTGATCGTCGCAACCGAGCCGACCAGCTCGCCGGTGGCGGGGTTGAAGGACTCGAGGGTGGACTGTGAAGGGGGAGCCTGCGCTGTAGTAGCCATGCGGCGATTGTATTGCGGACCACACCCCGGTGTGGAGCGCTGCCCGGCGCGGTTTGGAGGCACCGACGCCGGCTGGGAGCACCGCCGGCTTTCCGCCCCTCATACTCAGCATCGATGGTCGATCGCCTGTTTGACGACAGCGAAGCGGAGCGCCCCCACGACGAGCTGGTCGGGGACGCGCCACTCGCCGTGCGGATGCGGCCGCGGAGCCTCGACGAGTTGGTCGGTCAGGAGCACGTGCTGGGCGAGGGTTCCGCGCTGCGCACGGCGATCGAGGGCGGCCGTCCCCACAGCGCGGTCCTCTATGGGCCGCCCGGGTCGGGGAAGACGACCCTGGCGCGAATCGCGGCCAGTGGCGCGGAGGCGGCCTTCGAGGAGGAGTCGGCTGTCAACGCCGGCCGTGCCGAGATCAGAGCCGTCATCGAGCGAGCCCGGGAGCGGCGCCGGAGCAGCGATCGGCCGACGATCCTCTTTCTCGACGAGATCCATCGCTTCAACAAGGCCCAGCAGGACGCGTTGCTGCCCGCCGTCGAGGAGGGCCTGCTGACGCTGATCGGGGCGACCACCGAGAATCCCTACTTCGAGGTCAACTCGGCCCTGCTCTCGCGCTGCCAGATCTACGAGTTGCGCCCTCTGGAGCCGGACCAGGTCGAGACGCTGCTGCGCCGGGCGCTCTCCGATTCCGATCGGGGGCTGGCCGACCCGCCTCCGGTCGGAGACAAAGCGCTGGAGATGTTGGCGCGCCGCTGCGGCGGCGACGCCCGGGTCGCGCTCGCGGCCCTCGACCGGGCGGTCGAGCGCTCGCGCGGTGAGGAGGTCGACGTCGAGGCGATCGAGGACGCGCTGCAGCGCAAGGCGGTCGACTACGACCGAGCCGGAGATCGGCACTACGACTTCATCTCGGCCTGGATCAAGGCGACCCGTGGCTCGAACGTCGACGCCTCGCTCTACTACCTGGCGGTGATGCTCGAGGGGGGCGAGGACCCCCGCTTCATCGCGCGGCGCATGGTCATCCTCGCCTCCGAGGACGTCGGCAACGCCGACCCTCAGGCACTGCTGGTCGCCGACGCAGCTGCCCGCGCGGTGGATCGCGTCGGGTTGCCGGAGTGTGCGCACAACCTCGCCCAGGCAACCGTCTATCTGGCGCTGGCGCCGAAGTCCAATGCGTCCTACAAAGCGCTCGGCGCGGCACGGGGCGAGGTGCGAAAGAGCGGAGCCAAGACGCCGCCCGACTACCTTCGCGACGCCCACTATCCGGGCGCGTCCGAGTTGGGACGGGGCGACGGATACCGCTACGCCCACGACGAGCCCGGAGGCGTTGGCGACCAGCAGCTGATGCCGCCAGGACTCGAAAATCTGCGTTTCTACATGCCTACAGACCGCGGATTCGAGGCGGAGCTCAGGCGCCGCCTGGAGGCGATTCGAAAGAAATTTCAAGGCACTTAGTCGCAGGCGCAACTTCCCGCCGAACACCGTGTTTCAGGATTGGCTTTCCAAGCTAGAGCCAGGGAGAGCCGATACACCGGCCGGGGGCCTGGACTGGGGGCCTCCGGCCGGGAATAGCAGGGACACAGGGGGAACTCGACGACCGCGCACCGTTTGCGCGGTTGTCGAGCTTTGAGCGCAAAGGCCTGGACCGCCGGTCAAGGCACGAACGACGATCGCCGCTGGGGGGGAGATCCGCTAGCCGTTTGCGGTCGTCGACGCCAGCGCGACACTCGCTGCCGGTACACCCGGGCCTTGAGGCAGGCTAGGGTGATCGGGATGGCCACCGAGGAGACAGAGAAGCTTCGCCTGGGCGGGATGGCGCTGCGCAACGGCCTTCTGATCCACGGCCCGACACACTGGGCGGCGGCCGTGCGCGACCACGACGGCGAGGTGGTGGTCGCCTCAGAGCGCAAACCGCAGCTGGCTCCGGAGCTCACCGGCCGAGTGCCCGGGCTGCGCGGGCCGCTGAAACTGATCGAGGCGCTGGCGGTGCTGCCGCTCGTGCGGCGGCGGCTGCCGGCGGCACGGCTGCCGTTCGAGGACTGGCGGGTGCTGACGGCGATCGGCGGCACGTTGGCGGCAACCGCTGTGCTGCGTCGGCGGCTGCGCAGCGGCGCTCTGCGGGAGGGCTTTGTGCAGGCGCTGGGCGCGGTGCCGGCCATCGTTGCCCTCACCGACCGCGATCTCGCCGCCTACCACGGCGTCGAGCACAAGGCCATCGCAGCCTACGAGCAGGATGTCGAGGACCCCGCGACCGTGCCCAAGGAGCACGACCGTTGCGGCTCCAACCTGATCATGCCGATGATGCTGCTCTCCTCGGGCGGGACGCTCGTCCTGGAGCGGCTGGTCGAGCGGCCTAGCCCGCTTGCTCGGGCCGTGGTCGGCCTCGGTGGTGCTTCTGTCGCGGTAGAGATGTTCGCCTGGAGCGACCGCCATCACGGCGCCCCGCTGGCCGAGGCGTTTCACACGCCCGGCCGCCAGATCCAGCGCCACCTGGCGACCAGGGAGCCGACCCCCGAGCAGCTCCAGGTCGGGATTGCGGCGCTGGCCGAGATCCTTCGAGTCGAGGGCTCGTACACTGCGGGCTGATGTTCGGAGCGATCGACCACATCGGTGTGGCAGTGGAGGACCTCGACGCGGCAATCGGCCTCTACGAGGACAGTTTCGAGATGGAGTTGGGGCACCGCGAGACGGTTGAGTCGCAGGGAGTGGAGGCGGTCCTGCTGGATGTTGGCAGTGGACATGTGGAGCTTCTGCGGCCGCTTGGCCCCGATACCGCCGTTGGCAAGTTTCTCGCCCGCAAGGGCCCCGGTCTGCATCACGTCGCCTATGGCGTCGATGACATCGACGCGACGCTCCGGAAGCTGGAATCCGCCGGGCTCGAGTTGATCGACAGCAGTGCGCGGATCGGCATCCGCGGTAGCCGCGTCGCGTTTCTTCACCCGCGCTCCACCGGGGGAGTGCTGACCGAGATCGTCGAACCGGCAGGAGGATGAGCGTGGGCACCAATTCGCACCGGGTGGAGATCGGCTTCGAGGGCGGCCAGGTCGTATCGGTGCGGCTCACCGACGACCAGCTGAAGGAGCTCCGCAGGAAGGTCGAGAAGGGCGGCTGGCATGACGTGACGACCGAGGACGGCGTCCTCTCCATCTATGTCGGCAAGGTGGCCTTCCTTCGCATCGACTCGGGGGAGCACCGCGTGGGCTTCTCCCTCAATCCCGACTGATGACCCTCCGCAGGTCTCTCGGCGTCGCCGCCCTCGGCGCGCTGGGAGCCGCGCTCTGGTGGCGGAAGAATCCGTCTGCATGCCCCTATGGCCAGCGCTTCTGGGTCGAAGCCCCGCATCCGATCATCAGCCGCGACCGCCTCTACTCGATCCTTCGCCCGCAGGCCGGGGAGCGCGTCTTGGAGATTGGGCCGGGCACCGGCTACTACACGCTCGACATCGCGGAGTGGGTGGGGCCTGACGGCCGGGTCGAGATCTTCGACCTTCAGCAGGACTTCCTCGATCACACCATGAGCCGGGCCGCCGGGCAGGGCCTGCGGAACGTGGTCCCCACGCAGGGCGACGCCACTTCGCTTCCGTTCGGGGACGCCTCAATGGACGCGGTCGTCCTCACCGCCGTCCTCGGTGAGGTCCCCGACACGGCGGCTGCGCTGCGCGAGATCCGCCGCGTCCTGCGACCCACCGGTCGCCTGATCGTCGGGGAGATCTTTGGCGATCCGCACTTCACCACACTCGCATCGCTACGCCGGCAGGCGGGCGACGCAGGCCTCTCCAGCGAGACGCATTCGGGCAACTGGTTCGCCTACTTTGCCCGGCTCGCGCCGGCCTGATCGCCACCGGACGCGAGTCTGGGATTGGCGCGGCGGGCCGCGATGG
>Ga0210110_1000109_pt1 | contig 28422 bp, 23 predicted proteins | sample China_Galinas_PW_2_FD_184865 | JGI IMG/M metagenome (GOLD analysis project Ga0210110, IMG submission 184865) | Wetland microbial communities from San Francisco Bay, California, USA, that impact long-term carbon sequestration - China_Galinas_PWB_D1... | ecosystem: Environmental > Aquatic > Marine... | reverse complement strand
CCTCGCACAGCAGGCGGACCAGACGCTGCGCGACCACCACGTCGAGCGAGTTGGCGACCAGGTACGGCTCGACGTTGAGGTCGAGCAGGCGGAACACCGCGCTGATCGTGTCCTTCGAGTGGACGGTGGTGAAGACGACGTGCCCGGTCATGGCGGCCTGCATCGCGGTGCGGGCCGTCTCCTCGTCGCGGATCTCGCCGACGAGGATCACGTCGGGGTCCTGGCGCAGGACCGAGCGGAGCAGCGAGCCGAAGTCGTGCCCGCGGCGCTCGTCAACCGGCATCTGGGTGACGCCGTCGAGCTGGTACTCGACCGGGTCCTCGATGGTGACGACGTTCTTGGCGTCGCGGTCGATCTCGCGCAGGGCGTTGTAGAGCGTGGTGGTCTTGCCCGAGCCGGTCGGCCCGCAGACGAGCAGCAGCCCGGAGTCCTGCGAGCACAGCCGCTCGATCGGTGCGAGCATGTAGGGCGCAAGCCCGAGCTCGTCGATCGCGTGCGGTGCGTCGCGCGCGTCGAGCACGCGCAGCACGAGCTTCTGTCCGTGCACGCTCGGCGTGAAGCTGGCGCGGTACTCCACCCGCCGGTCGGGGTACCGGGACGAGAAGTGTCCCTCCTGCACCGCGTCGCGCGCGGCCGAACTCATCATGCACACGCCCTTGACCAGACCCCCGATCAGGTCGCCCACCTGTCGCGGCAGGTCGGCGATCCAGACCATCTGCCCGTCCACGCGCATGCGGACGACGCCCGCGTCGGGCTTGGGCTCGAGGTGGATGTCGGTGGCACGGGCCTTCGACGAGATCTGCAGCAGCAGTGTCATGGCGCTCGCGCCCTGCCCGGCGCCGGTGAGCGCCTCTGACCTCTCGCCGCGGGCGTCCACCAGCGTGACCTCGGGCTCACGATCGACGCGCGGCGGGAGCCCTCTGAGCACCTCAGTCAGACGCCCGATCCACTCGCGGTCCTCGGGGTTGACCCGCTCGGGCTTGCGTGCCTTCTTGGGCTGAGTCGGCGGGGTCGGCAGGTCCGGGGTGGGGGGCGGATCCCGGTGTACGGTGAACTCCTCGACGATCAGGTCGGTCGAGCCGACGGTGATGATGTCGCCGTCCCCGACCTCGGCGCTGGAGACCTTGACGCCGTTGACCCTGGTGCCGTTGCTCGACCCGAGGTCGCGGACGGCGGCGGCCGAGGAGGTGCGCGTGACGACGCAGTGCTGCCGGCTCATCTTCTCGTCGAGGACGCGGAGGGCGTTGGAGGGGTGCCGCCCGATGGTGACCGGGTCGTCGCCGATCTCGACCGGGCGGGACATGCCGTTGACGGGACGGATGCGGAGGCGTTTCACCACGGGTGATGGTACCGGACCGAGGGGTCCGCGGTTCAGGGCTAGACTGATCGCCATGATCGACCTGAAGCTGCTGCGCGAGAAGCCGGAGCTGTTCCGCGAGGGCGCCGCCCGCAAGGGCATCGACGCCGACATCGACCGCGTGCTGGAGCTGGACGCGGCGCGACGTGAGGCGGTCGCGGCGCGCGAGCAGGCCCGCTCGCAGCAGAAGCGGATCGAGAAGGACCTCGGCCCGCAGATCGGCAAGCTCGCCGGGCAGATCAAGCGGGCCGAGGGCGAGGAGAAGGCCAAACTCGAAGCGGAGCTGAGCGAGCTGCGCGCCAAGCCGGCGGCGCTCAAGGAGCAGATCCAAGGCGAGGAGGAGAAGCTCGCGACCATCGAGCCGGAGCTGAACGAGCTGCTGCTGGCGGTGCCGCTGCCGCCGGACTCGGACGTGCCGGTGGGAGAAAGCGAGGGCGACAACGTCGAGATCCGGCGTTGGGACGCGCCGGAGTTCAAGGCGGGCAAGGGCTTCGCCGAGCAGCGCGGGTTCGCGCCGAAGACGCACATGGAACTGGTGCGCGACCTCGGGCTGGTGGACTTCGAGCGCGGCGTGAAGATGGCGGGGACGCGCAGCTACGTGCTGACCGGCGACGGGTTCCGGCTGCACCAGGCGGTGCTGCGCTACGCGCAGGACATGATGGTGGCCAAGAACGGGTTCAAGCCGGTGAGCGTGCCGGTGCTGGTGCGCGAGGAGATGATGGTCGGGACGGGGTTCTTCCCGGGCGGTCGCGACCAGGCGTACCAGATCGACGAGACGAGCCGCGGCGCGGGGCACGACCTGTTCCTGACCGGGACGGGCGAGGTCGGGCTGATGGCGCTGCACCAGGGCGAGATCCTCGACGCGGCGCAGCTGCCTCTGCAGTACGTCACGACGAGCACGTGCTTCCGGCGTGAGGCCGGGGCGGCGGGCAAGGACACGGCCGGGCTCTACCGCATCCACCAGTTCGACAAGTGCGAGCAGGTGGTGATCTGCCGCGCCGACGAGGAGGAGAGCCGCTCGTGGCACCGCAAGATGATCGGGTACGTCGAGGCGCTGCTGCAATCGCTGGCGCTGCCGTACCGCCTGCTGCAGTGCTGCACGGGTGATCTCGGGCCGAAGAACGCCGACATGATCGACATCGAGTGCTGGATGCCCGGGCGTGGCGACGAGGACGCGGACGGGCGCCCGCGCGGGGCGTTCGGCGAGACGCACTCGGCCTCTCGCCTCTACGACTACCAGTGCCGACGCCTCAACCTGCGCTACCGCGACGAGGACGGGCAGACCGTGTTCTGCCACTCGCTGAACAACACGGTGGCCGCCAGCCCACGCATCCTCATCCCGCTGCTGGAGATCCACCAGTGCGAGGACGGATCGGTCAACATCCCCGAACCGTTGCGGGCGTACATGGGGTGCGAGCGGATCGGGTGATCGTGCCACTGACCGGTCTTCCGGTCAGTGCTCCGCCACGCCACCGCGCTGAAGACACTGACCCGAAGCCGGGTCAGTGGCACGGAGCCTGTTCCCCAGCAGCGTGAGCAGCGTGCCCGGTTCGAGCCAGTTGCGCGGCGGGCGGAAGTAGACCTCGCTCGGCTGCCCCTCGCCCTTGGGGTCGAGCACGCGCACGGTGGCGCCCTGTGCGCCGTCCAGCACGCCCGCGACGGGCGCAGGGTCGTCGGCGAGGAACACCACGTCGTGATCGCGGACGACGACGGCGCGCACACCGAGGTTCGCGGCCGCGATACGCAGGGCGGCCAGATCGATCAGACGGGCCACACCCGGGGGCGGCTCGCCGTACGCCTGCGTCAGGTCGGCGCGAACCCGTTCAAGTGCCTCGCGGTCGGGCGCCGTGGCGAGGCGTCGGTAGCCCTCGAGGCGCCGGGCGTCGGAGGGGATGTACGCCTTGGGGATCACCCCGCCGACACCGATATCCACGGTCGTCGCGCTCGGCGGGGTCTCGGGGCGGTCGGCCTTGAGCTCGCGCACCGCCCGCTCGAGCAGGCGGCAGAACATCTCGTACCCGACGGCCGCGATGTGCCCGGACTGCTCGGCCCCGAGCAGGTTGCCGGCGCCGCGGATCTCGAGGTCGCGCATCGCGATGCGGAAACCGGCGCCGAGCATCGAGTACTGCTCGATCGCACGCAGGCGCCGGCGCGCGACCTGCGTCACCGGACGCTCCGGTGGCAGCAGCAGGTAGCAGTACGCCCGGTGGCGCGAGCGACCAACACGCCCGCGGAGCTGGTGCAGGTCGGCCAGCCCGAACCGGTCGGCGTCGTCGATGATCATCGTGTTCGCCGTCGGGATGTCGATCCCCGACTCGATGATGGTCGTTGCGACGAGGATGTCGGCCTCGCGCCGGATGAACCTCAGCATCACCGCTTCCAGCTCGCGCGGGGGCATCTGCCCGTGTCCCACCACGATCCTCGCCTCGGGCGCGAGCCGGCGCACCTCGTCGGCGACGGTGCGGATGTCGTGCACCCGGTTGTGGAGGTAGTAGATCTGCCCCTCGCGGGCTAGCTCGCGCTCGATCGCGCTGCGCACGCGCTCGCCGTCGTACGGGATGACTTCGGTAACGATCGCCCGTCGGTCGAGCGGCGCGGTTGTCAGGCTCGAGATATCACGCAGCCCGAGCATCGACATGTGCAGGGTCCGCGGGATCGGGGTGGCGCTGAGCGTCAGCACGTCCACCGTCATGCGCAGCTGCAGCAGCCGCTCCTTGTGCTCGACGCCGAACCGCTGCTCCTCGTCGATCACCACCAGCCCCAGATCGGCGAAGCGCACGTCCTTGGACAGCAGGCGGTGCGTGCCGACGATGACGTCGATCTGTCCGCGCCGCACCGCCGCGAGCGTGTCGTTGATCTCCTTGTCGGTCTTGAAGCGGGACAGGCTCTCGACCTTGAACGGGTACCCGGCGAAACGGGCGCGGAAGGTGCGTTCGTGCTGCTCGGCGAGGACGGTCGTGGGCACGAGGACGGCGACCTGCTTGCCGAACTCGCACGCCTTGAACGCCGCGCGGATCGCCAGCTCGGTCTTGCCGAACCCGACGTCGCCGCACAGCAGCCGGTCCATCGGGCGGTCCGACTGCATGTCGTTCTTGATCTCGGCCAGCGCCGCGATCTGGTCGTCGGTCTCCTGGTAGGGGAACTCGGCCTCGAACTCGTTCTGCCAGGCGGTGTCGGCGGGGTAGCGGATGCCGGGCATGTGCTCGCGGGCGGCGCGGACGCGGAGCATCTCGGCCGCCAGGTCGCGCACCGACTCGCTCACCCGCTGTTTCTGCCCGGCCCACTTCTTGCCGCCGAGCGTCGAGAGCGGCGGGCGCCCGGAAAACCCGCCGACGTACTTCTGCACCTGATCGATCTGGCTGACCGGCACGTGCAGCGTGCTCGAGCCCTTGAACCCGAGGGTCATGTACTCCTCGGGCTCGGTCGGCGGGCCACCCGGGCGTCGGCGCGGCTTCATCACCTTGAGGCTGGCGAAGCGGGCGATCCCGTGCTCGGCGTGCACGACGTAGTCGCCGGGCTGGATCTCGAGGAACGTGTCCATCGCGCGACCGGCACGGAGGCGCGTCGCCCGCCGCCGCGTCTGGAAGCGGTGCAGCAGCTCGTGGTGCGGGACCGCGACCAGCGCGTCGTCGCCCGGGCCGCGCCAGACGAACCCGCGGTGCAGGTACGCGACGCTCGTCTCGATCGAACCCGCGCTCTCGGGGATGAACTGGCTGAACAGCTCGAGCAGGCGCGCCCGCTCGGCGTCGTTCTGGCAGAACACGCGGACCGCGCTGTCCGCCGCCAGCTCGCCCAGCTCGCGCACCGCCTGCTCGGCATCCTGATCGAACAGCGCCAGCGACCCGACCGGCAGCTCGAACCGCGCCTCGCCGACGTGCCGCCCGACCTCGACGAACGCGTGGAACCCGCGCAGCGCCGCGAGCACCGGCTCGGGCGGGACGATCCCCGTCGCGTCGAGCACCCGCTCGTGGTACCCGCGTGCCTGCTCGACGATCTCCATCGTCTCGGCCAGCACCGCGACGGCGCCGGCGGGGAGCAGGTCCCAGAACCCGACCACGCCGTCGTCGCTCTGCACGGCCTCGGTGCTCGCGTTGACCAGCTCGACGCGGTCGATCGCGCGGTCGGAGCCCATCGTCTCGAGGTCGATCGCGGTGATCTTCTCGACCTCGTCGCCGAAGAAGTCGAGGCGGACCGGCTCGCCGCCGGGCCCGAAGACGTCCATGATGCCGCCGCGGACGGCGAAGTCGCCGGCGTCCTCGATCGCGTCGCAGCGTCGGTACCCCGCGTCGTCGAGCCACGCCGCGAGCGCGGTGGGATCGACCTCATCGCCGCGCAAGATCGTCCGCGCGACGCGGTCGAGGCGCCCCGGCTCGGGGACGAGCTGCATCAGCGCCTGGATCGGCGCGACAATGACCGCCGGCTCGTTCGACATGAGTTCGAGCGTGCGCCGGACGGTCGAGACGCGCTCGGCGTAGACCTCGAGCCCCACGCCGCTCTCGCCCGGCAGCGACTCGAGCGCAGGCAGACGCAGCACCGGTAGCCCGAGCGGCGCGAGCTCGTCCTGCGCCTCGTCGGCGTCGTCGAGGTGGGCGGTGACGAGCAGCACCGGCCGCGACGCCCGCTCGCCCAGCGCCGCCGCGACCAGCGTCGTGGACGACCCGAACGAGCCCGAGGCGGCGAACTGCCCGCCCCCACCGACCGCCCGCGCGAGGTCGGCGACCGCTCGTGTCTGCGAGATGGCGTCGAGGAGGGCTCGCATGAGGGTCTGAGGCGTCTTTCCGGCGCGGCGCGCGCAGCACCAAGCCCCGCCGACGACGCGTCGGCCGGGCCGGATGAGTGAACTCCGTCCATCCTATCGGCGGATCGCGCGGCTTGGTCTACCCCAGCCCGAACCGACTCAAGGGCACGGTCGCCTCGACGTGCACCGGCTCGACCGCGCCGGTGCGCAGCGTGTCGATCAGGGCACGCAGGTCGCCGCCCGGCGGGGCGCAGAACACGAGATCACGCCCGTCGATCGGGTGCCGGAACGCGAGCAGCCCGGCGTGCAGCGCCTGGCGCTCGATCACCGTCTCGCCGGCGTCGTCGGCGAACGCGCGCCCGCCGTACATGTCGTCGCCGACGATCGGGAACCCGCGCCACGCGAGGTGGACGCGGATCTGGTGGGTGCGTCCGGTCTTGAGTTCGAGTTCGAGCAGCGTGAAGTGCTGGTCCCCCACCGACCGCGTGTGCAGGCGGTAGCGCTCGCGGACGCGGGCGATGGTGACCGATGCCTTGCCGAGTTCGTCGTGCCGGACGACGCACTTCTCGCGGTACCCCTTCTCGCGCGACGGGTGCGGCCCGATCGGCGCGTCGATCACGTCGGCGTCGGGCTCGTAGCGCCCGTGGACGACGGCGAGGTAGCGCTTGTCAACGCTCCGGTGCTCGAACTGGGCGCCGAGCCGCCAGTGCGCGTGGTCGTCCTTGGCGAAGACGATGCAGCCGGTGGTGTTCCGGTCGAGTCGGTGGACGACGCCGGGACGAGCGAACTCGGTGCCGACACCGGAGAGTGCGCCGCCGGACGTTTTGCGGAAGTGCCACGCGAGCGCGTTGATCATCGTGCCGCTCAGCTCGGCGCGGGCGGGGTGGACGATGATGTCGGGGCGCTTGTTGACGACGATCAGGTGCTCGTCCTCGTAGAGCACGTCGAGCGGGATGGGCTCGGGCGTGATCTCGCTGCTCGGCGGCGGCGGGACCACCACCTCGACCACGTCGCCGAGGCGCAGCTTGGTCGAGGGCTTGGCCGGGCGGTCGTTGACCGTCACCCCGCCTTCGTCGATCAGCCTCTGGAGCTGGGTGCGGCTCATGAACGTGATGCGGCTGGTCAGGTACTTGTCGAGGCGGCTCTTGAGGTCACGTTGGAGGGTGAAGCTCACGCGCGGCAGCTCGGCCTCGTCGCTTGACGCCTGCGCCCGCTCGATCGCGGCGCGGACGGCCTCGGGATCGACCTTGCCGCCGGGGCGGATCAGGTCGGACGCGTCGAAGTTGGTCGAGACCGATTCGTCGGGCGTGGGCCCGGTGCTCATGGGCTCTGGGGGTCGGGCGGCTCGTCGGGAGCCGGCTCGGTCGCTTGGTCGGCGCCGGGCTGGTCGGGCTCGGGCGTCGGCTCCCCGGCGGGCTGCTCGATGGGCGGGAGCTCGGGCCCCATGACCGGCGTCTCGCCCAGCCCCTCGACCGGCGTGAGCGCACCCGGGAGAGCGGCGTTCGGCTCAGACCCCGGCGCCGGCGGCTGCGCCGACGCGTCGTTCAGCGGCACCGGCACCACCGCCTCGTTGCGGTTGAGGATGCGTTCCTTTGCGTCCTCGACCATCGCCGCGTACCCGCCCTTGCTCGCGAACGCAAAGACCTTTTCGTACCACTCGCGCGCCTGTTCGGGCTCGGCGCGCGTCTCGGCGATCGCCGCCAGCCCGTAGGCGGCGCTGATCGCGTGCAGCTCGTGCCCCGGCTTGGTGCGCGTCGCGTCGAACGCGGCCTGGTACTGCGACTCGGCCCGCCCGAGGTAGGTTTCCCGCTCGTCGTCGGTGAGGCGGTCCTCGTCGTTCTCCGGTTCGCCCTGATCGGTGAGCGGCGCGCCGGGCTCGATCCCGCTGAGCACAGCCCCGTAGTAGACGTCGCCGGCGTCGATCAGCGCCATCGCCTTGACCGCCCCGACCCCGTCGAACTCGCTCGCCACGCGGATCAGCGCGTCGGGGTTGCCCGAGGCTGCGGCGGCCTCGTACTCGCGGAAAGCGGCGTCTGCACGATCCTGCCGACGCTCCTCCAGCTTCTGGAGACCGAGGTACGCCAGCGCCGCCGCGGCGAGCAGCGCCAGCGCCGGCGTGCTCCACTTCTTCAGGAAGTCCACGAACTCCGTGTTGATCCGGCTCTCTTCGAGCCCGGCGCCTTCCTTGATCTGTCCGAGGCGTTCGTCCATAGCGGTCTCCCGGGGGGCCCGAACTCTAGCCGGGGGGCGGGGTTGGGGGCCCATCAGCCCCAGAATCGCCACGGGCGCGGATCGCCCAGCGCCGTCGGGGGAACGAGGCGGTCGCGGATCGACGCCGCGAGCCGCTCCACGCCGACCCCCTCCGGCGCGCACACCGCCAGATCGTGGGGCCACGAGGGTCGCCCCAGATCGACCCGGAGGGCGAGCACGAGCGTCGGACGCTCGGGCAGGTCGGTGCGCGGTGGGGAGCCGGTGTCGCCGCACGACACGATCAGGTCTGCGTCCGCGAGCAGCGACTCGGCGGCGGCGAAGCCCTCGCCCTCGGGCGGGTCGGCGCCCTCGCGCGAACCCGGCAGATCAACCGCGCGCACCACCACCGCGGCGCACTCGAGCAGCACACCCACGTGGTCACGTGTCGTCCCCGCTTCACCGGAGACCACGGAGACGCGCCGTCCCGCCAGCGTGTTCACGAGCGTGGACTTGCCCACGTTTGTCCGCCCTGCGAAAACGACGAGCGGCGGGTGGACCAGGCGGTCGAGCACCCCGTCGAGCTCGCGGTCGTGGTCGTCGCGCTCACGCCACCGGCGCGGCTGGTCGAGCAACAGGTCGATCGCCAGCGGGCTCGCGGCGTGAGCGAGCGCATAGAGCATCCGTGCCTCGACCTCGTCGGCCGCCTCCGGATACTGCACGAGTGGGCCGGGTTCGTCGTCGCGGACCAAGCCCAACGACCCAAGCGCCGCTGCCATTTTTCGCAGCACCGCCGTGCCCCCGTGGCAGAACAGATCGGCTTGCGATTCGCTCCAGCGGGCGACAAGCCCGCGGTCGACGCCCGCGATGTCGCGCAGCACCACGGCGCCGGGCGCAACAGGTTCGCGCACGAGATGATCGAGCGCTCGGTCGAGTTCGCTTCCCTCATCCGCGGCGAGATGGACACCCGCGATCGCGCCGCGTCGCTCGGCGGGCGTGGTGATGGTCCAGCGGACGCTCACTGCGCCAACGCCGCGACGCACGCGACGTGGATGCCGATGAGCTGAAGGTCGGGCACGACGTGCTCGACGACCTCGTCGTGTTCGAACAGCCCGGGCGCGTCGCCCCCGGTCGCGACGATCTGCGGGTAGGCCTCGTACGCCTCGGCGAACAGCTCGACCTGCAAGCGGACGAGCCCGACCACGGCGTTGCGCACCCCGAGCTGCATGGCGTGCGCCGTGTCCTTGCCGAACGGGCCGCGGGCCGGGTCGGGGGGCTCGCACGGCACGTCCGGCAGGGCGGCGGTGTGCTCGTGCAGCGCGCGGAGCATCAGCCCGAGCCCCGGCGCGATCACCCCGCCGTGGAACGTCCCCTCGCCGTCCACGAAGTCCACGGTGACGGCGGTGCCGGCGTCGATGACGACGCACGCCTGCTGGGCCTTGGTGTACGCCCCCAGCGCGTTGAGCAGGCGGTCGTGTCCGACGGTCCGCGCGTCGTCGAGGGTGTGATTGATCGGGATGCCGAGGTCGCGCCCGACGCGGTGCTCGCCCGCGGGGCTCAGCCCCGCCCGCTCGGCCAGCTCGGGCAGGCGGTCGGCCAGTCGGTCGTTGACCGACGCGACGACCAGGTGCACCCCCGCGGTGTCGCCGAACGACGCCAGCGCTTCGACGAAGCGCGGCTCGTCGGCGTTGGACACCGCGACCGGGTGGTGCAGCTCGCCGTTCTCGAACAGCCCGAGGCGGGAGCGGGTGTTGCCCACGGCCGCGGCCAGGATGGGTGGCATCGCCATGGCCCGAGGATAGCCGCGTGTACAGTGTGCGCATGGCACGGTGCCAGGTCGATCCGAAGCTCAAGGCGATCCGGATGGGCGGGCTGACCTTCCCCCTCGGGGTCTACCCGGTCGAGCCGATGACCCCCCGGGCGGGGTACTCGGTCGTGTTCGAGCCCGCCGACACCGACGGGGGCGACGGCGAGTGGGAGGAGTGGCCGGACCGCTACGCGCTGGACATCGTGGTGACCTCCGAGCGGCTGGGGGCGCTGACCACGCACCTGCTCGCGATGCTGCCCGGGCGGGTGTACCCGATCCTCGACGTGATGGGTCACGACGCGTACCGCGAGATCGATCCGTACATCTCCTACGAGCTGATCGGGCAGGACCTGTTCGTGGACGCGTTCCGCCGGTACCGCCCGTTCCTGCTGGAAGACGGGCTGGTCGGGTTCGGGGCGATGAGCGACGACCCGTTCTTCTACGTGTTCGTGGACGAGCACAAGATCGTGACGGTGCGCGTCCAGGCCGACGCCCGCGAGCGGGTCGAGAAGCTGCTGCGGGCGATGGACCTCGAGCCGGTGGACGAGCCGGCCGGTGCCGACGCGGCCAGCCACGAGCACCGCGGGGTGCTCTACGCGCCGGACTCGCGCCGCGACCTGATGAACTCCGACGAGATCACGGAAGCTCTGCGCGACGAGTGGAGGCTGACGCTCAATGTCGACCCTCAGGAGAACGTGGACGACGAGGGCGAGCCGCTGGGCGTGACGGCGTGGCGCTGCCTGGTGCGGTGCCGTCAGCCGGAGACCGACGCCGCGTACCGCTACGCCGAGGTGCTCGCCTTCGCGCCCTGCCTGCTCGACGCCGAGGAGTTTGCGCAGACCGCGGCGATGGACCTGAGCGAGTCATCGGCGCGCCAGCCCGAAGGCGAGGTCGGGCTCGACCAGATCGACCCCGACCTGCTCGTGATCACCGCCGACCGGATCCTGCCCGAGGAGATGACCCAGGCGCTGGGCGAGGCGGGGGTCCGTCCACCGGGCGACGACGAGTCGCCCGTCGGGGCCCTGGCCGCGAGGTGGCTGACCTGAGGGTTTGCACTCGGTCCGCCAGCCCGGGCACCGGTCCGGACGGGAATGTCGGGAACCCGTCCGCCCCGGGACGGGAATAGCGGGGGTGAGCGGGCAATGATGCTCGCGGCGTCGGGTTTGCGTTCGCGGGTTCGCAGGGGTATCTTCCGCGTGCGCCACGACGGGCCCGGCCCGCACGGCACGGAGACGGCGCAACGCCGTCACCCCCACGGGGGGAACAGGAAGACGTAGCTCCACCACAGGCTCGCGGCTCTGGAGGGCGACATGGCTCGGTTGTCAGTTTCCCGCACGGTCGGATCGCTCGTGCTGGCCTCTGCCCTGATGGGCGCGGCCGGCGTTACCCCCGCCGCGCTCGCGCAGGACGCTCCGGTTGAGACCGTGGCATCCGGCTTCGAGCACGCCTCGGCGCTGCTCGACGAAGGGCGCGTCGTCGAGGCGAGCGAGACGCTCCGCGAACTGATGCGCGAGCGACAGACCACGATGACCGACCGCGAGCGTCAGCGTGGCTACGGGCTGCTGGCGCTCGCGAACAAGCGTGTGCGCACCGCCGACCCGATCGTGCTCGAACTCGAACGGGCCGAGTTGGCCCTGAAGCGCGGCGACCTGGACGAAGCAGAGGCCCACGCGAGGGCGCACCTGCTCGCGGCCGAGAAGCCCTCACCCCGCGCGACCGCGGTGATCGAGGCGGTCGCCGATCGTCGTGAGGCCGGTGTCGATGACACGGCGAGCCTGGCGATGATGCAGGCGGGGAAGGTGAACCGCAGCGACCAGACCGGCGGCGATCAGCCCGCCGACGAGCCGCCGGCGGTCGAGCCGATCGAGGACCTCCCCGACCAGACGCCGCAGACGGACCTTGTCGAGCAGGCGCGCCGTGCGCAGGCCGCCGACATGCTCAGCCAGGCCGATCAGGCGTTCGCCGAGGCCAAGTACGAGACCGCCCGCAACCGGTACAACCGGGTGCTGAGCCAGTACCGCCCGTACCTGAGCGAGGAGGAGGTCGCGCGGGCCGAGCGGAACCTCACCGAGTCGCAGATCCAACTCCGACAGGACGTGACCGGCGACGTCGGTCAGGAGACGACGGACATCCGCCTGATCGCCAAGCAGGCGGCGGTTGCCGAGTACGACAACCTTGTGGCACAGGCGAACCGTTCGTCGTCGCAGGGCGATTTCGAGGCGGCGCGCGACTTCGCGAACCGGGCCCGGCTCCGGATCACCCAGTCGAGCGGCCTGTTCAGCCAGCCCGAACTGGACAACTACCAGAAGCAGGTGGACGGGCTGCTCGCCCAGATCGCGCAGGACCAGACGGCGCAGATCGCGGCGGCGCAGGCGCACGACACCGCGACGATCGCGAAAGAGGCGACCAAGCTCGAAGCGAAAGTCCGCAAGGAGCGCGACCGCCAGATCATGGAGCAGGTCAAGCGGATCCGGGTGCTCCAGGCCGACCAGAAGTACGACGAGGCGCTCCAGGTCGTCGACGAGATCCTGTTCCTCGACGAGAACAACCCGGTGGGGCTTCTGCTGCGCGACGTGATCACGGACACACGCGACTACCAGCGCTACGAGCAGATCAACCGCGAGCGGAAGCGGACCTACCTGCACCAGTACGTCGAGAACATGGAGGCGACGATCGCGCCGAGGGACGTGGTGAGCTACCCATCGGACTGGCCCCAGATCAGCCACGTGCGCGGCGAGCCGCTGGCGGGCGCCGAGCCGGCGGAGAACCGCCGGGTGCTCGCCGTGCTCGACCAGAAGCGCATCCCCGACGTGGACTTCCGGGACAACACGATGCGCGAGGTGGTCTCCTTCATCGAGACGATCTCCCAGCTCAACATGGACGTGGATTGGGACTCGCTCGAGCAGATCTCGATCGACCCCGAGACCCCCATCTCGCTGTCGCTGAGCAATGTCCCGCTGCGCACCCTGCTCGACCGAGTGGTCGAGAAAGCCAGTGCCTCGGGCTTCGGCGGCGACCGCGCCGATTGGGCCGTGATCGACGGCATCCTCACCATCGCCTCCGACGAGCAGATCAGGCGCAACACCACGCTCCAGATCTACGACCTGCGCGACCTCGTGGTCGAGGTGCCCGACTTCACCGAGGCGCCCGAGATCGACCTCAACAGCGTGCTCCAGTCCGGTCAGGGCGGCGGCGGGCAGAGCCCGTTCCAGACCAACGCGGATAACCAACGCGACCGCCGCCCCCTCGACGAACGTCTCCAGGACGTCATCGACATCGTCATCCAGAACGTGGACCCGGAGGGGTGGGAGGACAACGGCGGAACGACCGGCAAGATCGAGCAGCTCAACGGGCTGCTCATCGTCACCAACACGCCGAAGAACCACCGCGCCATCCGAGGGCTGCTCAGCCAGCTCCGTCAGGTGCGTGCGATGCAGATCAACGTGGAGACACGCTTCCTGCTCGTGAGCCAGGACTTCTTCGAGCAGATCGGGTTCGACCTCGACGTGTACTTCGACGCCCAGAACAACCAGGTCCGGGCCGCCCAGCTCAACGACCCGACCGTCCAGGCGTCCGATTTCTTCGACTTCACCTCCACCGGGCTCAAGCGGACGGTCACCGGGGCGGGCATCGACACCACCGGCGACGGGAACGTCGATTCGTTCAACACCCAGGCCGTCGTCCAGCCCGACCGCACCAGCCCCACCAGCTTCGCCCAGAACTCGTTCGGGCTGACCTCGTCGCTGGCGCCGAACACGGGGATCGCGGCGACGATCCTCGGCGGCGCGCCGGCCTTGGGCATCGCCGGCCAGTTCCTCGACGACATCCAGGTGGACTACCTGGTGCAGGCCACACAGGCCGATCGACGCAACGTCTCCCTCACCGCCCCGCGCCTGACGCTCACCAACTCGCAGGCGTCGAACATGTGGGTCGCGACCCAGCGGTCGTTCGTCTCGGACCTCCAGCCGGTGGTCTCCGATTCGGCCGTGGGCTTCGACCCCACGCTCCAGGTAGTCTCCGAAGGCGTCGTGATGAACATCGAGGGCACCGTCAGCGCCGACCGGCGCTACGTGACCATGACCGTCGATGCGGCCGTCTCCGAGATCGACGGGTTCGAGCAGCAGGCGGTCACGGCGGTCGCCGGCGGGCAGCTCGTCAGCTCGGCCGACACCCAGTCGTTCATCCAGCTCCCCACCGTCACCGTCACCCGTGTCCAGACGACCGTGACCGTCCCGGACCAGGGCACCATCCTGCTCGGCGGGCAGCGCCTCGTCAGCGAGAGCGAGGTCGAGACCGGCGTCCCGGTGCTCAGCAAGCTGCCCGTCCTCAACCGCTTCTTCTCCAACCGGGTGATGGTCAAGGAAGAATCGACGCTGCTGATCCTCCTCAAGCCCACGATCCTGATCCAGAACGAGGAGGAGGAGAAGAACTTCCCCGGGCTGCTCGACGCGCTGGGCGGGTACGCCGGCTGAACCACCCCCCTCCCGAACCTCCAACCCGGACCCCCTGGGTCCGGGTTGTTGTGCGCCCGGTGGGCGGCTCCTATGATCGCCGCGGGCGAGCCTGCACCGCCCCACGGAGGCCCCGCATGAGTTCCACCGGCTCGCGGCTGAGCGTCAAACGCGACCAACAGGTCACGCGGATCGGGTTCATCGACCGCAACATCCTCGACGAAAGCAACATCCAGGCCATCGGCGAGGAGATCGGCTCGCTCATCGACGCCGAGCCCGAGCCCCGCATGCTCATCAGCTTCGAGAATGTGGACCACCTGTCCTCGGCGGCGCTAGGCACGCTGATCACGATCAACAACAAGGTCCGCAACCGCGGCGGGCAACTCCGCCTCGCCGATATCGACCCGCAGATCTACGAGGTGTTTGTCATCACCAAACTCAACAAGCTCTTCGAGATCCACGAGACCAGCGAGGACGCCTTCAAGAGCTTCAGTTGACGTGTCCGGGCAGCCCGAGGAATCCGCCGCCGTGGAATTGGTCAACGACCGCACAGCCATCGACTCGGTCGAGGCACGCCTGCTCGCGGCCGTCGACCGCTTCGGGTACTCCCAGGCGTCGCGGTTCGCGATCCGCCTGGCGACCGAAGAGGCGTTGATGAACGCCTTCAACCACGGTCACAAGGGGCTGCCCGCCACGACACCCGTCCGCCTCGAGTTCACCGTCTCGCCCCGGCGCGTGGTCGTGGTGGTCGAGGACCGCGGCGCGGGCTTCGACCCGGGGGCTGTGGCCGACCCCACCTGCGACGAGAACCTCGAATGCCCCACCGGGCGCGGGCTCATGCTCATGCGGGCTTACGCCACCGAGGTCCGGCACAACGCCACCGGGAACCGCGTCGAGCTGGTCTACGAGCGTCCGGACGGCGGGGGCTGAGCGGGCCAGAAGGTCCGATACGCCCTCCCCGTTCGCCTGGAAAGCGGGGCGGCCGGGCCTTAGAATTGAATGATTCTAAGACGCAACGACGGAGGGCACGATGAGCGTCAAGCTGCCGATCTACCTCGACCATGCCGCCACCACGCCGTGCGACCCCCGGGTCGTCGAGGCGATGCTGCCGTTCTTCACCGAGAAGTTCGGGAACCCCGGCAGCCGCAACCACAGCTTCGGGTGGGAGGCCGAGGACGCGACCAAGACCGCCCGTCGGCAGGTCGCCGACCTGATCGGCGCCGACCCGAAGGAGATCATCTTCACCAGCGGCTCGACCGAGTCGAACAACCTGGCGATCAAGGGCGGCGCGGCGATGTACCAGAAGGCGGGCCCCGGCGAGGGCTCGCGCGGGCACGTCATCACCGCGATGCATGAGCACAAGGCCGTGCTCGACCCCTGCAAGCGTCTCCAGAAGGACGGGTTCGACGTCACCTACCTCGAGCCGCCGGCGGACGGTGTCATCACCGCGCAGCAGGTCGCCGACGCGATGCGTGACGACACAATCCTCGTCACGCTCATGTGGGCGAACAACGAGATCGGCACGATCAACGAAGTCCCCGAGATCGGCAAACTCTGCCACGAGCGCAATATCGTCTTCCACACCGACGCGACGCAGTGGGTCGGCAAGATGCCGACCGACGTCAACGCCGACAACATCGACCTGCTCAGTATGAGCGGTCACAAGATCTACGGGCCGAAGGGCGTGGGCGCGCTGTACGTCCGGCGCCGGCGCCCGCGCGTCCGTCTGGTCGCGGTGCAGGAGGGCGGCGGGCAGGAGCGGGGCTACCGCTCGGGCACGCTCAACGTCACCGGCATCGTCGGGCTCGGCAAGGCGTGTGCGTTGTGCGCCAACGAGATGGACGCCGAACGCGGGCGCCTCCACGCTCTGCGCACCAAGCTCGAACAGGGCATCACCGGGGCGCTCGGCACCGTCCAGATCAACGGGCACGCCGAGAAACGCCTGCCCCACCTGACCAATATCTCCTACGGCTTCGTCGAGGGCGAGAGCCTCATGATGGCGACCAAGGAGATCGCGATGAGCTCGGGCTCGGCGTGCACCAGCGCCAGCCTCGAGCCCAGTTACGTGCTCAAGAGCCTCGGTGTCGGCGACGATCTCGCCCACTCGTCGTTGCGCATGAGCCTCGGACGCTGGACCACCGAAGAAGAGATCGACTACGTGATCAAGGCGGTCGTGGACGCGGTCAACAAGCTGCGCTCGCTCAGCCCCCTCTACGACATGCACAACGAGGGCATCGACATCACGAAGATCGAGTGGGCGGCGCACTGACGTGTCCTCCACACCGGAGCAATGGATGGCATTGGCAAGGGTCCAATATGACGCAGCAGGACGCTTGAGGGAAGCGAAGCTGTTTGCTCCGAGTGTTAGCCGCTCGTACTACGCCGCCTTCGCAGCAGTTCATGCTGTGCTGATACGATTCGGGAACGCCAACCCGAGTGAAACACGCGGCACTTGGGCGCACAAGACGCTCCCCATCACGCTCATGAATGACCCGACGTTCACTAGACGCTTGGGGCGTCAGCACAAGCGTCAGATGCTCAATGCGGCCCTACGACGGCTACGTACCAGCAGAGAGCAGGCCGATTATCAACCGGGTATAGCGATCGAAGCTGTAGATGCAGGGCATCGACTCAGCGATGCACGTAGCGTCCTTGAGTTCGCGGAGGGCATTACAGAATGAGCCCCAGTCCAGGCGATATCGACTCCGACGTGTTCGAGGCTGTGCAGCGAGCGATTCAAGAATCGGAGGAAGCCAAGCGGTTCGGCTTTCGTGTTATCAGGGATCCCGACGAGTTTCAATGGACCTCCGCAGGTATCGAAGTGCCCATTTCTTATGATGTTGATGCGGCACGCGCTTCCGAACTAGAGAATGCACTTCGTTCGATTCAAGATCGAATCAACTCAGAGTTTCCAGATGAGTACATTAATCTGTTCCTTTACGTGTACGCCGATGACGAGTGATTCCGGCATTTGAGAGCGAGACCACCATGGCATACAGCACCAAAGTCATCGACCATTACGAGCACCCGCGCAACGTCGGGACGTTCGGCACCCAGAAAGAGATCAAGGAGAGCAAGGAGATCGGCGTCGGTCTCGTCGGCGCGCCCGAGTGCGGCGACGTCATGCAGCTCCAGATCAAGGTCAACGACGAGACCGGCGTCATCGAGGACGCGAAGTTCAAGTGCTTCGGGTGCGGGTCGGCCATCGCCTCCAGCTCGCTGGCGACCGAGTGGCTCAAGGGTAAGACCCTCGACGAGGGGCTCGAGATCCGCAACACGCAGATCGTCGAGGAGCTGAGCCTCCCGCCGGTGAAGATCCACTGCTCGGTGCTGGCCGAGGACGCGATCCGCGCCGCCATCGGCGACTACAAGCACAAGAACGGACAGGACTGAGCCCGCCCCGATCGAGGGATGAACCAGCCCGCTGTGCCGGGCGTAGCACACCGAGGAAGCCATGGCCGAGACCGCCGCCCAGAGCACGGGCATCATCCTGACCGAGACCGCCGCCCGCGAGATCAAGAAGATCATCGCCGAGCAGGAGCTGGACACCGAGAAGGTCCGCCTCCGCGTCGGTGTCAAGGGCGGGGGGTGCTCGGGGTTCGAGTACATCCTCGACCTGACCGAGACGCAGAAGGACCACGACGAGGCGTTCGAGCAGCACGGGATCACCGTGATCTGCGACCCCAAGAGCCTCCTGTACCTCACCGGAACGACGGTGGACTTCAAGGACGAGCTCATGGGTCGGGGGTTCGTCTTCCAGAACCCGAACGCGACGAGCACCTGCGGGTGCGGGTCGAGCTTCGGGGTCTGAGCCGGGCCCCACCCGGGGCCCGAACGACCCATAAACCTCTTGTTCTGAGGCGGTTCGGGTGTTATCCTGACGCCGCGCAGGCCTCGTGCTTGGTGAAGGGCTGGTCGGGTGGAGATGGCGTGACCGGCATCGTGCCGGTGCGGCTCCGATCGATCCTGTGACGGACCGATAGAGCGGGCGTCACCCGAGCGCAGGCGGGCCCAGGACGGGCCGCTCGGCACCGACGCCGAGCCGCGGCGGAAGGGACTGCATGTCACAGGCAGGTACGCCGACCGAGACCAGCCAGGGGTACGCGCCCCCGACCGTCACCCAGTTCAGCGTGTTCCTGGACAACCGGGTCGGCAAGCTGCACGACCTGGTCGAGCTGTTCGACGGGTCCGACTGCCGCATCTGCGCGCTGGCGGTGCACGAGGCGAGCGACCACGCCGTCGTCCGCCTGGTGACCAACGGTGCCGGGCGGGCGCGCTCGCTGCTCAAGGGCGAGAAGCTCCCGTTCAGCGAGCACAACGTCCTGGTGGTCGAGCTCTCGACGGGGCACACGCTCTCGAGCCTGTGCCTCTGTCTTTTGGGTGCCGAGCTGAACATCCAGTTCGCCTACCCGCTGATGCTGCGTCCGAACGGGACACCGACGATCGCGTTGGCCGTGGACGACCCGACGCTGGCCGGGCAGATCCTGCGGCGCAAGGGTTTCCGCTTGTTCGGCGAGTGCGACATCCTCGATGTGCACTGAATCAAGGGAAAACCCTCGGCTATCTGCGGAGGTCGTGGGGTAGACTCCTGGGATCGCGGGGGCGTGCCGGTTGAACCGGCCGCGCTGACCACCGCCCCGAGGTGGGCAACAAGGAGACGACGACGATGCGCAACGGACTAACCCTGGCGGCGCTGGCCGCCGCGCTGGCGGCGACGCCCGCGCTCGCCCAGCACGAGATCACCACCAAACCCGCCGACACCACCGCCCTGCTCGACGAGCTTCCGGCGTTCGAGAAGCCCGCCGTGTGGTTCGGCTCGCACGCCCCGGGCATGCACATCGCCAAGTGGGTCAAGGGCGACCCCGTCACCGAGTTCCAAAGCGGTCAGGTCTACGTCGTCGAGTTCTGGGCGACGTGGTGCGTTCCGTGCCGCAAGGCGTTCCCCCACATGACGGAACTCCAGAAGACCTACGGCGACAAGGTGCGCTTCGTCGGCGTGAACATCTGGGACCGCGAGCAGAACCGCGAGACCGGCGAGTACACCGAACCGATGGACAAGTGCCTCGCTCGCATCACCTCTTTCGTCGAGGAGCACTCCGACGACATGGGGTACACCGTCGCGATCGAGGAATCCGGGAAGATGTCCGACGCGTGGATGAAGGCCGCCGGGCAGAACGGCATCCCGACGTGCTTCGTCGTGGACGGGTCGGGTCGGATCGCGTGGATCGGGTACCCACTGGAGCTGGACGAGCCGCTCGCGCAGATTGTCAAGGGCACGTTCGACAGCAAAGCGGCGGCGACGGAGGCATCCCACCAGATCCGCAACACGCAGTGGTACCAGTACGTCATGAAGGAGATCGCAACCGGTGACTCCGAGAAGGGGTACGAGCTTGCTGGTGCCCTGGTAGACGGGCCGTTCAACGACGACGCCCACACCCTCAACTCGATGGCGTGGCTGACGTTGACCAGTTCGGCCGTCGCGCACCGCGACCCGGCATTCTCGATCAAGGCCGCCACGCGCGCCTGCGAGCTGACCGACTGGAAGGACCCATCGATCCTCGACACGCTCGCCCGTGGGTACCACGACAACGGCGAGCTGGCCAAGGCGATCAAGACCCAACGCCAGGCGGTGGCGAACGCCGAGGACGAGCTGAAGGACGAGTTGCAGAAGACGCTCGACGGTTACCTGGCCGAGAAGGAGTGATCGGCCGAGCACGCTGAATAGAACGACGCCCCGCTCAGGCGGGGCGATTTCATTGCGCGAGGGGGATGCCACGGTCCTGCTTGCGCGCACCTTCGGCGTATCCCGTGAACAGGACGCGCGCCGTTCGGCGTCCCGTCACGGATCGGCAGCGATCGGCGCCGTGTTTTTTGCGAACTTCCGCAACCGGCGCGTCCCGTACTCGAACGAATAGGTGTCGCGGAGTCTTGCCCTCGGGCGAGGCTCCTTTTTCGTGCGCGCGGCACGGGGATAAGGGATCGCGTTCGGATGTACGAGGGAAACCACCTGGCCCGGGCCGACGCCGCGCTGCGTGAGGGTCGTCTGCTGGACGCGGCCGACACCGCGCGCCGGCTGATCCGAGGGAATACCCCCGAACAGGCCGAGGCACACCGGATCCTGGGATCGGCGCTGCTGCGGATGGGGTCGCCAGAAGACGCCCGCCCTCACCTCGAGCAGGTCCACCGCATGGCGACCCACACGCTCGCGTCGTGCCTGATGCGCGAGGGGCACGTGGACCGGGCGTGGGCGATCGTCGAGCCGACGCTGCCGACGACCGACCCGGCGACGCTCGCGCTGGCCGCCGAGGCGCTGGTCCGGCTCGGGCGGAGCGACGACGCGGCCCGCATGATCGACCTCGCCGGGCGGATCGACGACGCACGGGTCGCGATCGCGCGGTCGCAGGTGGCGATGGCGCAGGGCGACCCCGAGCACGCGGCGAGGATCCTCGTCCCGCTCTCAGAGCTGCCGATGCGGCCGGTAGGGCTCCGTCACGTGCTCTTCCAGCTCGCCGACGCCCTCGACGCCCTCGGGAACTACGGCGAGGCGTTCGAGACCTACATGCGCGCCAACGAGGTGGGAAAGCCCTTCTACGACCACGCCGCGATCGAGAGCCAGATCGACCGGATCATCGGCGTGTGGGACGCCGACGGCATCGAACGCGCCTCCGAGGCCGCCTCCGGCTCGGCGGCGCCGGTGTTCATCGTCGGGATGCCGCGGTCGGGCACGACGCTGGCCGAGCGGCTGCTGGCGTCCCACCCCGGAGTCCGGGGCGGGGGCGAGCTGGTGCTGGTCTCCCAACTGCTCGAACGCCTGACCGGATCGTTCCGCCCCGACGCACCGCCGGATCTGGTCGACCGCGTGCTGAGCCCAGAGGGACGCGCCGCGGGCGGCACCTTCCGCGACCAGATCGGCAGCCTCGCCGACGGCGTCGACCACGTGACCGACAAGAACCCGCTCAACTTCTTCCACCTCGGGCTGCTCGCGGCGTTGCTCCCCGAGGCGCGGTTCATCCACTGCATCCGTGACCCGCGAGACACCGCTCTGAGCTGCTACTTCCGCCTCTTCCACGAGGTGCTGGCGTGGACGTACGACCTCGGGTGGATCGCGTCGTTCCACGCCTCGTACGAGCGCCTGATGGAGCACTGGCGAGCCACAATCCCCGCGTCGCGGCTGCTGGAGGTGCGCTACGAGGACATGGTCGCCGACCCGGGCGGGCAGACGCGGCGCATGTGCGGGTTCGTCGGCGTCACGCCGCCGCCACGCGTTACGCTCGATCACTCGCACGCGGTGACACGGACGCTGCGCCTCGACCAGCTCCACGCCGGGGTGTACACCTCGTCGATCGGGCGTTGGCGCCGGTACGAACGGCACGTCGCCCCGCTGCTCGACGGGCTCGGACGCCGCGACATGGACGCCGCATACGGTCAGTGAGGGCGGAACTTTTCGCCGATTCCGTCCACGAACAGCTCGACGCGCCCGCAGCGCGGACACACGTAGACATCAAACGATTCGCGGTTGACGAACAACTCACCGAGATCACCGAGCGCAAAGCCCCACATGCGGGTCCCCTCGTGGAACTTCTTCGTGCCGACGTATTCGAGGTCGGTCTCGCAGCGTGCGCACACGATCGGGTTCATGCCGCCCAGTCTGACGAGCGGGCTGCGTGCGTGCAAGCCACACCCGCGCGACAAGCGTTGTCGGGCGTTGCGTCATGCAAGCCGACGTCTCCCGTGCCCTCCGGCTATCCTCGTCGTCGATGGCGAAGGGTGTCTTCGGGATCGAGGCGGCACGACGCGCATGGGGGCGGGGTGACGCACGGGCAACGCTCGAGGCCGTCAGGAAGGCGATGCGCGGCAAGGAGCGTGGCCCGATCGAGCTCCACAAGCTCATGGGGCAGGCCCTGTTCAAGCTCTCACGATTCGAAGAGGCGATCCCGCACCTGGAGCGGGCCGTGCAGGGCGACGACCGAGGGGCGCTGCTGCCGCTGGCGCAGTGCCTGCTGCTGAACGGCGATCTCGATGCGGCGTGGAAACTGATCGAGCCGATGCTCGACGCCGACACCGTCGAGGTGGATGTGGTCGGGCTGGCATCGCTCATCGAGCTGCGCCGGGGCGACCCCGGGGCCGCGGTCGCGCTGATCGACCGGACTGGTTTGCGGGACTCGGGCCTCGACGTCACGCGGGCGCAGGCGCTGCTCGCCCTCGGTGACGCACGCGGCGCGATCGCGGCGGTCGAACCCTGGTTCGACGACCCGACCCTGGACGACGCGACACGGGCGTGGGTGCTGTTCGAGGGCGCGGCCGCATACGAGGCCGCGGGGCAGTACGACGACGCGTTCGCACGGTACAGGCGGGGCAACGAACTGGCGAAGGGGCGGTTCGATCCGGTCAGGCACGCCGTGCAGATCGGGAGGATCATCGAGCGGTGGTCTGAACGCGCGCTCGCGGAGGCCCCGCGAGCCTCTGTGCGCTCGGACCGCCCGGTATTTATCGTCGGGATGCCGCGGTCTGGAACGACGCTCGTCGAGCAGATGCTCGCCTCGCACCCGTCGGTCTACGGCGCGGGTGAGCTGACGACTCTGGGCACACTCGTCGGGACCCAAGGCGGCGGTCCCGTCCCGCCCGCTGGATCGCCGACGGTGCGCGCCGCCGACACCTTGGCGGCGTCCTACCTCGGGTCCCTGGGCGCGAGCGCCGCGTTGCGCGTGACCGACAAGCAGCCGCTCAACTTCATGCTCCTCGGCTGGGTGGCGGTGCTGTTCCCCGATGCACACGTCGTCCACTGCGCGCGTGACGCCCGCGACACCTGTCTGAGCTGCTACTTCCGCCTGTTCCGCGACGCGCACCCGTGGTCGTGCGATCTGGCGTGGGCCGGCGCGTTCTTCCGCGAGTACGAGAGGCTGATGGCCCATTGGGAGGGGGTGCTGCCCGGCGCGGGGCTGCGGATGACCACCGCGCGGTACGAGGACCTGGTCGACGACCCCGCGGCGCAGGCGTCGCGCCTCCAGTCCTTCGTGGGGCTCGAACCGACCGACGCCGGGAGCCTCGGCGAGTCCGCGCGGGTCAGGCGGACGCTCCGGTTCGATCAGAAGGGTGAGGGCGTGTTCAAGACCTCGGCCGGGAAGTGGAAGCGGTACCAGCGGCACCTCGGGCCGCTGCTCGAGTCGCTCGGAGCGGACCCCAACTGACCGACGCTACACGAGCCCCTGCTTACCGAGCCAGTGCTCGGCGTCGAGAGCGGCCTGGCAGCCCATCCCCGCCGCGGTGATCGCCTGGCGGTAGCGGGCATCGGCGACGTCACCGGCCGCGAACACGCCGGCGATGTTCGTGGCGCTCGAACGCGAGCGCAGCACGATGTACCCCTTGTCGTCGAACTCGAGCCCGGACTCGCGGATGAACCCCGTCGCCGGGGTGTGCCCGATCGCGACGAAAAGCCCGGCGACGTCGAGTGCCGACTTCTCACCGGTGACGGTGTCCTCGAGTTCGATCCCGGTGATCTTCTCGTCGCCGAGCACGTCGGTGACCACCTTGTTCCACAGCACCTCGGCGTTGGGCTTGGAGAGGAACCGCTCCTGCATGATCTTGGAGGCGCGGAGCTGGTCACGCCGGTGGATGATGTAGACCTTGGAGCCGAACTTGGTGAGGTAGGTCGCCTCTTCCATCGCGCTGTCGCCGCCGCCGACGACCGCGAGCGGCTGGTCGCGGAACGCGGGCAGCGCCCCGTCACAGACGGCGCAGGCGCTGACCCCCCCACCGATCTGCGCCAGGCGCAGCTCGTTCTCGAGCCCCATCCAGTTGGCGGTGGCGCCGGTCGCGACGATGACGGCGTGGGCCTTCACCACGTCGCCTTTGTCGGTGGTGAGTTCCTTGGGTGACTTCGAGAAATCGACGCTCACGATGTCGCGCCCGACGACCTTGGTCCCGAACCGCTCGCCCTGCTTCTGGAACTGGGCCATCATCTCAGGCCCGGCGACCCCCTCGGGGAACCCGGGGTAGTTCTCGACCTCGGTGGTCAGCATGAGCTGCCCGCCGGGCAGCACCGGCCCGGGGTTCTGCTTGGGCACACCCACGTAGACGACGGGGTCGAGCTGCGCGCGGGCGGCGTAGATCGCCGCGGTCCAGCCCGCCGGACCCGAACCGATGATCACGACCTTGTTCGTCTCGCTCATATCGCTCCCCGGAACCGGTTGAACACAGGGCTGCGCGCCGCTATTCCAGCGCGCCCTGCTCGACCAGGTACTCGCGCGCCAGGCTGAGCAGTGGCGGCCAGAGCAGGTAGTCGCGCCCGCGCGCCGCGTTGACCGAGTTCTCGACCTCCTTCGCCCAGTCCTTCGTGCGGTCCGGCCCGAACGAGTACAGCACGAAGTCCTCCCGGTAGAGCGGCTTGCGGAACGTCGGGAAGTCCTCGGACCCGGTGCTGACGATGAGGATCTCGTGCGGGCCGTTCGTGTCCCGCTCGGGCACGAAGTACTGCAGCGGCGGGACCTTCCCGTGTGCGCGGTCGGGGTTGTAGGGGTCGGCCTCGATCCGGTCGATCCACTGCGGGCGGACCGACTCGATGACGCGCGGGAACGACCGGAAGTTTCGCGTGTACGCCACGATCGCCAGCGCGTCGCGCGTCCCGACGATCTCGGTCCGGACGACGTCGCGAAGGTCGAACAGGTCGTCGGGCGAGCCGCGCCCCCGCGCCAGCACCGTGGACAGCACGGTCAGTCTCGGATCGGCCAGCACTGTCGCCGATTCGGGCTCGAGCCCGAGCAGCGTGCTGTACGGATCGGCCACCCAGCGCGCCTCCCAGTCGCCGTACAGCGATCGCAACGCCTCCCGCGTGGTCGCGTAGTCGGACTGGGTCGCGGCCGCGGAATCCCACGTCGAGGCCTCTCCGAACAGGCGCAGGGGCCTGTCGCCGGCGTTGAGCGACGCCATCGTCGGCGCGAACGTCGCCCGGTTCACGCCACCCCCCTTGGCCAGAACGCGGTTGAGGAGCTGCTCGGCCGCGATCCGGTCGCCCTGCGGCAGCGTCAGCCGGTCGAGCCCGAGGAACCCGCGCCGCGGGTCCAGCCGCTCGATCACCGACGCGAGCTGATCCGGGGTGATCTGCTTCGCCCCGGCGTCGTCAACGCGCACCACGTCGCGGATGCGGTGCAGCCCAAGCCCCAGCTGCTCGTACCCGAACCGCGCCTCGCTCGCGAAAGCCCGGTCCATCATCTGGCGCGCGAAGAACACCCAGTCACCCAGCACGTCGAGCGCGCCGGCCGGGTCGCCCTCGCTCTGGAGACGCGTCGCCTCCACCTGCACCAGGCACGCCAGATCCCTGAGCTTGGGCATGTCCCCGAACTTCGCCCCGGCGAGCAGCGGCGGATCGCCCAGCTCGGTGTACAGCCCGCGGCGCACCTGGTCGATGGGCACGCCCTCGGCCCCGTACGCCTGCCCGAACGCGAACGCCGTGCGGTAGTCCTCGACGCTGGTGACCCGGTCGAGGGCCCGGATGAGCGCCTGCTGGGCGGGGTCGGCGGCCCACGCGCGGGCCTCGCCCCAGACCGCCCCGGTCGGCGGACGCAACGCCGCCGCGATCGGGCGGTCAACGCCCGCGGGGGGCGGTGCCATCTTCGCCAGCAGCGGCAGCAGCACCTCGTCGCTGCGCCGGTTGGGCTGGATCTGCTCGTACAGGGCGTTGACGCGGTCAACGTACTCGTCGGCACACGCCGCGGCGCTCACGCACAGCACCGCCGCGCACGCGACAGTCATCCGGAGAAGTCTCGTGTTCGGCATGGAGCGGGATGGTACACCCGCCCGCGGCGGCTAGCCCAGAGCCCGGTCCCGCGAGACCCGCACCGCGCCGTCGTGGTCCAAGCCGCGGGCCCCGCCCTCGGCGTCCTGCCCCGGGATCGGGCGGAAGAACCGCGAGGGCTTGGCGTCGGAGATCTGGCTGTTGAGCTTGGTCAGCGCCTCGTCCACGATCTGGCGGACGCGCTCGCGGCTGATGCCGACCTCGTCGGCGATCTGCTTGAGCGTCAGCGGGTCCTGCCCGTCGAGCCCGAAACGCAGACGCAGGATCTTCGCCTCACGCTCGTCGATCGAGTCGAGCAGACGCCGCAGCGTGTACAGCTCTTCGCTCTGGAGCACCGCGTCGTCGGGCTTGCCGTGCCGCGAGTCCACGATCATCTCGCTCAGCGAGACGCCGTCGTCGCCGCCGGCGGGCTCCTGCGCCGGCGTCTTGAACGCCTTGACCGCCCGCTTGATGATCTTGATCTTGCGGACCGGCAGGTCCATGTACTCGGCGAGCTGCTCGACCGAGGGCGCGTACCCGAGCTTGGATTCGAGGTCGCGCGAGGCGGATTTCCACTTCGCGATCAGCTCGACCATGTACGCAGGGATGTGGATCGGCTGCGTCGCGTTGATGAGCGCACGCTTGATCGCCTGCTTGATCCACCACGAGGCGTAGGTGCTGAACCGCGCCCCCTGCGCCGGGTCGAAGCCCTCGACCGCGCGCAGCAGACCGATGTTGCCCTCCTCGATCAGGTCGATGAGGTGCAGCCCTCGGTTGTTGTAGTTCTTGGCGATGGCCACCACCAGTCGGAGGTTGGCCTTGATCATGTGCTCGCGGGCGGCGGGATCGTTGTCGTTGATGATCCGCCACGCCAGTTCGCGCTCCTCCTCGGCGGTCAACAGCGGGGTTCTGTTGATCTCGCGCAGATAGAGCTGGAGCGCGGACGACGCGTCGCCTCGAGCAACCGGACGGGATGTGCCACTCATGCCACTCACCTTCTGTGTTCCGGGCGACGACGCGAGCGCGAGGCGACCGAAACGACCCTCCACCATTCACTGTGCCCCGGGTTGCGCGGGATGCCAGCGAATAGCCGAGATAAATTGCAATTCGCACAGGCCACAGCAGCGGTTTCATCGACACCGCCATCCCTGGGCTTGAGCGGCCTCCGTGCGTGTGAAAATAGGCGCTCCGGACCCCGCAAATCAAGACGCATGAAGGGCTTGTGCTGCTCCGCAAACTACGCGAGCGGGGCACTCACCGGGCCGATAAGGGCGTACAGTTCGCCTCGGTTCGCACAGTCCCCCCAGCTTCACATGAACCTCGATATCGCCAAACTGCTCGCCGACTGGCCGTACGAGCCCGGGCAGATCAACGTCCGTCTCATCGAGGGGGAGGAGGGGGTCCCGCTGATCCAGGTCCGCCTGGATCTCGGGCTGCTCCAGATGCACGTTGAGGGGCGCCCCGACGGGCAGCAGCCGCTCGGGTACGGGTCGTTCCTCGAGTACCAGGAGGCGCGTCAGGACGGGTCGGAGCTGCGCCCCGACGCGGACGAGGACGCCCAGTTCCGCCTGAGCGAAGACGACTGCCGACTGCTCCGCGAGGAGGCGGTGCAGTACTACCACCGGTACATCGCGCTGCTCGTGCTCGAGGACTTCGAGGGCGTGCTGCGCGACACCTCCCGCAACCTGCGCCTGCTCGACCTGTGCGCCGCGCACGCCGAGACCGAACAGGACCGCACGATGCTCGAGCAGTTCCGCCCGTACATCCTGATGATGCGGACGCGCGCGCTGGCCAGCCTCGCGCTGAAGAGCAACGAGAACAAGCTCGCCGGTTTCGAGATCGAACAGGGGCTCGAACAGATCCGCCGCCACTTCGAGCACATCGGGCGCCCCGAGCTGTTCGAGGAGTCTGGCGAAGCGCAGATGCTCAAGGGGATGCGCGAGGCGCTGGTGCCCAAGCTGCCGGTGAGCCAGGCCGCCGAGCTGCGCCAACGCCTCAAGGAGGCGCTCGACCGCGAGAACTACGAGCTGGCCGCGATCCTGCGTGACGAGCTCCGCATGATGGGCGAGGTCGGGGACTGACGCTCAACCCTCCTCCGGCGGCGCGAGGCGG
>Ga0210110_1000108_pt1 | contig 28476 bp, 34 predicted proteins | sample China_Galinas_PW_2_FD_184865 | JGI IMG/M metagenome (GOLD analysis project Ga0210110, IMG submission 184865) | Wetland microbial communities from San Francisco Bay, California, USA, that impact long-term carbon sequestration - China_Galinas_PWB_D1... | ecosystem: Environmental > Aquatic > Marine... | reverse complement strand
CTCGATGTGGTCTCGCAACTCCTCATGGCTCGGCGGCGCGCCCTCGAAAATGATCGTCGAGGCGACGTGCATGTGCGCGCCGGCACGCTCCATATGCAGAAACGAGGCGTCGAGGCCGCTCAATCGCTCCTTAGACACCACCCCATCTTCGCACACAGCGGCCAGCTTGCGAAATCGCTGGCAAATCCACGCCCAGAGCGGTTTTGACGGTTGCGACCAAAGCCTTGCAAGTGTGATCGCCCTCACCTTTGCCGCGCCGCCGGGCCCATAGCGTTTTTGCCCCGAATTGACGGACACATCTGCCGAGCCTCTTCGCAGCGCGAGGAGGGCGGGGGACCCAAACGCCACGGTGGACCTTATGTCCGTGGCAGGGGCGAATCGGACGGCGAGCCCGTCCATAGCGACAACAGACACGTGCTGCTGTCGCGAGCCCGACAGCTAACCCCGTAGGCAGGCGAGAAAGCGAGTGAGCAAAGATGCGATACCTCCTGCCCGCGGCGCTTGCCGCTTTTGCGGCGACCGCTGCGGCGGTTCCGGCGCTGGCGCGAAAGCAACCGCGCCAGCGGCCACAGCGGGCCCACGCACACATCTCCCTGCATGTCTCCAGCCACGACGTGGTCAGCGGCCGGCGACTGGTCGTGCGGGGGCGGGTGCGGCCGCGCGGCTCACACCGCGTCAAGGTCGTGATCCGCGGTCCACGGGGAACGCAGGTCGGCACGGCCAGCAGGCGCAGCGGCACCTTTGAGCTGCGCTGGAGCCCGCGCGGCGTTGGCAGCTACAAGGTGCGTGCCTACGGGCTGCACGACAGACGGGTGCAAGCCTCGGTGAGCCCCGCCCGGAGGGTCACCGCCTACCGAACCGCGGCGGCTTCCTACTATGGGCCGGGCCTCTACGGAGGTGGGCTGGCGTGTGGCGGCACGCTGACGCCGGGAACGGAAGGGGTGGCCCACAAGACCCTGCCGTGCGGCTCGAAGGTGAGGCTTCGCTACCACGGACGGTCGGTGCTCGTGCGTGTCATCGACCGCGGCCCGTATGTCGGCGGACGCGATTACGACCTGACAGAGGCCACCAGGGCACAGCTGCATTTCCCCAGCACGGGCGTGCTGCTCTCCAGCAGGTAGGCCTCAGCCCGCGAGGCCGAGCTGCAGCTGTCCTGCGGGGGCGGCGGGCTCGGCCGGATCGTCTTGATGAAAGCCGGCGACCCGCACCCCGAGCAGCCGCACCGGCCGGGGCGGCGCATAGGCGCGGAGAAGCTCGAGCGCGACCGCGGTGATAACCGCGGGGTCATTGGTCGATTCCTCGACCGTGTGGGCGCGGGTCACGTTCGTCCAGTCGTCGAGCCGCACCTTGATGCCGATCGTTCGTCCCCGCAGGTCGCGCGCCCGCAGCCGCCGGCAGAGCTGCTCGGAGAGTGCGGTGACCGAGGCGGCCATCTCGGCGTGGTCGGCGACGTCGACGTCGAAGGTGGTCTCGGCTGACTGGGACTTGGTCTCACGCACCACCGAAATCGGCGTCTCGTCTTCGAAGCGCGCCCGGGCCTGAAGCCAGTGGCCCATCCGCGGCCCGAATGCCTGCTCGAGGGCGGCGGTGTCGTGGTTGCCCAGCGCAGCCAGGGTGCGGATCCCCATCCGCTGCAGCCTGATCGCGGTCTTCGGCCCGATGCCCGGCACCAGGCCGGGCGGGTGCCCCGCGAAGCGCTCCAGTGCTTCCGCTCGTGAGAGGACCACCAGGCCGCCGGGCTTCCCGAGCTCGCTCGTGATCTTTGCGAGCAGGCGGTTCTCGGAGATCCCTATCGAGCAGGAGAGCCCGAGTTCCTCGCGGATGCGGGTTGCGATGCCGCGCATCGTTGCCTTTGGCGAGAAGACCCCTGTCAGATCGACATAGGCCTCGTCGAGCCCAACCACCTCCACGGTCTCCGCCCCGGTGCGAAGGATGTCCATCACCTGCGCCGAGGCCTCTCGGTAGGCGGCGAAGTCGGGCTCCAGAAAGACGGCATCGGGTAGCTTGCGCCGCGCTATCGCAGCCGGCATCGCGGAGTGGATCCCGGCCAGCTCCCGCGCCTCGTAGCTCGCCGTGGTGACGACCGCACGAGGCCCTCGCCCGCAGACGACGACCGGCTTTCCCTTTAGCTCCGGCCGCCGGCGCAGCTCGACGGACGCGTAGAAGGCGTCCATGTCCAGATGCGCGATTGTGCGTCGATCGGCCACCGGACCCGATCGTAGGGTGGGGGAGGGACGGCAACGGGTGCCCAGGGCGCACAACTTGCGCACGGAAGTGTCACGCCAAGGCGGTTCCGCGGGACCCCCGTCGGGGTAGGATCGAAACGGTGGCCGATCTCACCCACAAGAAGATCGACGAGATGGACGCGATCGACGGCTTCTTCGAGGGGATCAGGTTCCACAAAGCGGCCGCCGGCCTCGACATCACCTCCTTCGGAATGTCGATCACCGACCTCGCGCCGGGCGCCGAGGACTACCCCGAGCACGATCACTCGGCGGATGGCATCGGCGGCGAGATGTTCGCCAAACGCCCCCAGCAGCTCGGCCAGGAGGAGGTCTACGTCGCCCTCAGGGGCTCGGGAACCCTTGAAGCCGGCGGTGAGCGGTACCAACTGGACGCCGACCACATCGCTCGGGTGGGCCCTGAAGTGAGGCGCAAGGTCACTCCCGGCCCCGAGGGAATCCGCCTGCTGGTGATCGGCGCCACTCCGGGCGAGCCCTACGAGACCGGCGGCACGCTGTAGGTGGCCTAGGATTGGGCGTGGTGGCTACCGCCGAGGCGAAGAACCTGGAGGCGATCTCCAAGGCGATCGACCAGCACAACCGGAACTGCGCGTTCCCGGCAGCCGAGGTGCGGATGAATCCGTTTGAGGTCGGGAGGCTGGGCTGGGAGCAGATTCGGGGCCTGCCGGTCGTTCCCGACGCCGAGCTCGGCACCGGCCGCTTCCGGATCGTCTGCTCGCGCGAAATGGACGACGCGGGCATCGAGGAGGTCGAGGCGGTCGGCAGCGAGGTGGAGACGGTCGTCCCGGCCAACAACTAGAGATCGGCGGATTCAGGCTTAGACGTTCCAGAAGTCGAGGCCGAGTTCGCTCAGCAGGCGCTGGGCCTCGATGTTGAGCTGGGTCAGCTCGCCGGTCCAGATCAGGACGCCCATCGCGATCAGAATCACGCCGCCCGTGGCGACTATCGCCTGGTAGTGGCGCTTGACCGCGGCGAAGGCGGTGGTCATGCGGGAGAAGGCGACGGCGGTGAGCAGGAAGGGGATCGCCAGGCCCGCCGAGTAGACGGCCAGCAGGAAGGCGCCCCGGCCGGCCGAGTCGGTTAGCGAGGCTGCCGTGAGGATCGCTCCCAGGGTCGGTCCGATGCAGGGTGTCCAGGCGATCGCGAAGGCAGCACCGGCGACGATCGGCCCGCCCCTCCCGGCGCGCTCCATCAGCGCGTCGACGTGCCACTCCCGGTTGAGGCGAGTGACGAAGAGGGAGGCGACGAAGAGGACCCCCATCGCGACGATCAGCACGGCCGAGATCTTGGTCAGCAGCTTCTCGTGGTCTTGCAGGGTCGAGCCGATCCCGGTGGCGGTGAGGCCCAGCAGGACGAAGATCGCCGAGAAGCTCGCGACAAAGACGAGGCTGGGGCCGAGGATGCGCCTCCAGCTCGCGCTCTCGAGCTCGGCGGCCGAGACGCCGCTCACCGCCGAGAGGTAACCGGGGACGAGGGGCAGCACGCAGGGGGAGAGGAAGGACACGACGCCCGCCGTTAGGGCAGCGAAGATCCCCACTCCGGCGGCCGGGTCGGTGCTGATCTCGGCAATTGGCACGGGCCTTCAGGGTACTTGGGCGCGGCCGGACACCATGCCGACCGGATCGGGTGGGGAAGGGCCGGATCCCGCTTGCATTGGTGGCGGCGGCGGGGGAGACTGGCGCGCATGAACCTCAAGGCGCTGATCCTCAACTGCACTCTCAAGAAGTCTCCGGAGCCCTCCAACACACAGGCTCTGATCGACATCGTCACCGGCCACTTCGACGAGCTGGGCGTCGAGCACGAGACGCTGCGGCCGGTCGACTACAACATCCCCTTTGGCGTCGTCTCCGACATGGGGGAGGGGGACGAGTGGCCCCAGATCCTCGAGAAGGTCCTCGCGGCCGACATCCTGATCATGGCGATGTCGATCTGGTTCGGCGTCCGAAACAGCGTCTGCCAGATGGTGATCGAGCGGCTTGACGGCACCTACAACACCACCAACGACGTCGGCCAGTACCCGCTCTACAACACGGTCGGCGGTGTCGTCGTGACCGGCAACGAGGACGGTGCCCACGCCTGCTCGGAGACGACGCTCTTCAACCTCACCCATCTCGGCTGTGCGATCCCGCCCAATGCCGATACCTACTGGGTCGGGGACGCGGGCCCCGGCCCGTCGTTCATCGAGGCCGGGGGCAAGGACCACGCCTACACCCAGAAGACCGCCAAGTGGATGGCCCACAACGTCACCCACCTGGCCAGAATCCTCAAGGAGCATCCGATTCCGCCTGAGGGGAACACGGTTCCCGGCTGGCAGCCCGAGGAGTGCCGTGGCCACGACGACCGGATGCCCGCCGGGCACGTCGGATGAGGCGGGAGGGCGCCTCGTTGCACGTTTGGCGCCCCGGCCCGGTACATTCCTGGCCACGCAGCCAAACAGCCGCGCACGCGGGTGACCACAGGAGCAGACTTTGAGCAACCGTTCGTTTGTCGTAGGGGTCGGTATGACCAAGTTCGAGAAGCCCGGGACCAAGGAGGGCGACTACCCGGATTGGGCGCGCGAGGCGGGGGAGAAGGCCCTGGCCGATGCCGGGATTCCCTATGAGGACGTCCAGCAGGCCTACGCGGGCTACTGCTACGGGGACTCGACCTACGGGCAGCGGGCGCTCTACCAGCTGGGGCTCACCGGAATTCCCGTGGTCAACGTCAACAACAACTGCTCGACCGGCTCCTCGGCGCTTTTCCTGGCCCGGCAGGCAGTCCGCGGCGGCGTTGTCGACTGCGCGCTCGCGGTGGGCTTCGAGAAAATGGAGATGGGCTCGCTCGGCGTCAAGTACACCGATCGCACGAACGCGATCGACAAGCACGCCGAGCGCATGTTCCAGCTGCGCGATCCAGAGGCCTCGCCGCCGGCGCCGCAGATGTTCGGCAACGCCGGGCGCGACCACATGCAGAAGTACGGCTCGACGCCGGACCACTATGCCTGGATCGGCTGGAAGAACCACAAGCACTCGGTCAACAACCCCTACGCTCAGTTCCAGGATGAGTACACGCTGGAGGACATCAAGGCGGCGAAGATGATCCACGACCCGCTGACCAAGCTCCAGTGCTCGCCGACCTCCGACGGCTCCGCCTGCGCGATCGTCGCTTCGGAGCGCTACGTCGACGAGCACGACCTCTGGGACCGGGCGATCGAGATCGCCGGGCAGTCGATGGTCACGGACCTCGCCTCGACCTTTGCCGATGACACCGACTGCATGAAGATCGTCGGCTCGGACATGTCGAAGCAGGCGGCCGAGGAGGCCTACGAGGAGGCCGGGGTGAGCGCGGAGGAGGTCGACGTCTGCGAGCTGCACGACTGCTTCAGCGCCAACGAGCTCATCACCTACGAAGCTCTCGGCTTCGCGGAGGAGGGTGAGGCACACAAGCTGATCGATGAGGAAGCGACCACCTACGGCGGCAAGGTCGTCGTCAACCCGTCAGGAGGGCTGATCTCCAAGGGCCATCCGCTGGGAGCAACCGGTCTCGCGCAGTGCTCGGAGCTGACGTGGCAGCTGCGCGGCCAGGCGGACAAGCGCCAGGTCGATGGCGCCAAGGTGGCACTGCAGCACAACATTGGCCTCGGCGGCGCCGCCGTGGTCACCGTCTACAAGCCGGCGGCCTGAGGGCCTCGGAGCGGAGGAGGAACAGAGATGGCAAAGGAACGACGGTCGCTCAGCGGCAAGGTGGTGGCCATCACCGGTGGCGCTCGGGGGATCGGCAAGACGACCGCCCAGGCGCTGGTTCGCAAGGGCTGCAAGGTGGCCATTGGCGACCTCGACCTCGACCTCGCCGAGCAGTCCGCGGCGGAGCTTGGCGGTGGCACCATCGCGCTGCCGGTCGACGTCACCGACCGCGCCTCCCTGGAGAGCTTCCTCGACGAAACCGAAAAGCAGCTGGGCCCGCTCGACGTGATGGTCAACAACGCCGGAATCATGCCGGTGACGCCTTTCATGGACGAGGGCGACGACTCGATTCACCGCCAGCTCGACATCAATATCTATGGCGTCTTCACCGGGACGCAGCTGGCGCTCGAAAGGATGCTGCCTCGCCGCAGCGGCCACGTCGTCAACCTTGCCTCCTCGGCCGGCAAAGCCGGCGTGCCGGGGATCGCCACCTACTCCGGGACCAAGCACGCTGTCGTCGGCTTCACCGAGGCGATGCGCGCCGAATTCCGCGATAGCGGCGTCAACTTCACCTACGTGATGCCGGTGACCGTCAATACCGCCCTGACCGAAGGCGTGGCCGACACGCGCGGCGTCAAGAAGGTCGAGCCGGAGGAGGTTGCAGACGCGATCGTCGACGCGCTGGAACTGTCCCGCGTCGACGTCTACATTCCTCGCGCCCTGAGGGTGACGGTTGCCCTCGGCGGCATCCTGCCGCGCGCTGTGCGCGAGGGGATGTCGCGCATTATGGGCGTCGACAAGATCCTCACGGAGGTCGACCCGACCAGCCGTCGCGCCTACGAGGAGCGGGCTGCGAAGAGCCGATCGACCGACGCCGAGCATGAGGCAGAGCCTGCACACCGGGACGCCGCCTAGCTCACTGGTAATGGCCTGGCGCCCCACCGGGCGCCGGGCCTGATTCGGGACGCGGCCGATGGGACGGATCTACGACGCTACCTGGGGACGTGCCTTCGCGGCGCTCTATGACCGTTTCCTCGAGGAAACCGAGGATGCGGGGCTCAGAGAGGTGCGCCGCGAGGTCCTGGCGGGAGCAAGCGGTCGGACCATCGACATCGGGGCCGGGACCGGGGTCAACATCGAGCTCTTCCCGGAGGCGGTCACGGAGCTGGTCCTCGCCGAGCCCGATCCGCACATGGCCAAGAGGCTGCGCCTCAAACTGAGCGAGTCGGGGCGGCAGGCGGAGCAGGTCGTGGCGCCGGCTGAAAGCCTGCCGTTCGAGGACGCCAGCTTCGATACCGCCGTCTTCACCCTCGTCCTCTGCACGGTGCCCGATCCGCGAGCAGCGCTCACCGAGGCTGCCCGTCTCCTCAGGCCCGGCGGCAAGCTGCTCTTCGTTGAGCACGTGCGCTCCGAGGACCCGGGCATTGCGCGCTGGCAGGACCGGCTCGAGAAGCCGTGGCGCTTCATCGGCGACGGGTGTCACTGCAATCGCGACACCGTGGCCGCGATCGAGGCCGCGCCGTTCACGGTCGAGTCGGTGGAGCGGGGCACGCTGCCGAAGTCCCCGCCGATCGTCAGGCCGCTCGTCCGCGGCAGCGCGGCACGGTCGGCCTGAGCGATCACTCGCAAGCGCCAAACCGCCAGCCTAGAATATCTGTCCAGTCAGACGCCGTTGTTGGATAGTCTTCCCCGGAGCATCAGCGGGTCCATTCGAGGGGGAAATCGTGACGGTCGCTGGGGTAGGTGCACTTCTCTTTCTGGTCGGTCTTGGCCTCCTGCTTGTGGCTATCGACCTGGCGCTCCGGAAGCTGGTGGAAAACTGGTTGCGGGCTCGCCGGCGCAAGAGAGTTCCCAGTCGGGGGCCCGATGGCCATCGTGGATGGGATGGCGCGACAGGCGCAGGTGTGCCTGTGTTGCCCCAACCGCCGAACTTGCCGGGCGTGGCCGAGGCCGAGGCAGAGCTCGTCCCGGTCAGGCAGCGCCGTTGAAGGTCCGCTGAATCAGTCGTCGTCGGTGCGGTAGCGCATTGCCAGCAGGGGCTGCAGCACGAGCACACCGCCGAGGATGATCAGGGAGACGACGCTCCAGGCCAGGCCGAAGTCGTCGACCAGGTTCTCGTGGCCGGCCGCGCGATGGCCGGACAGAAGCAGCCCGAAGGCGATCGCCAGGAGCCCGGCGACGCCGGTGCCGACCAGGAAGCCGAGCCATTCCTCGTACTCGTCGTCCATTTCGGCGCGCTGCGCGAGCCACACGGCCTCGACGGCATAGGCGACAAGCAGAGCGGCGCCGATCTGCGCGACGTTCTCCAGCAGCGCAGGCGAGGCGGCTGGGATTGTGCTCAGCGCAAAGCCGATGCCCACGGTGGCGACGGCTACGGAGCCGAGGGCCTGCAGGATGCCCTTCGAGATCGGGTCGAGGATTGGGAGGCGCTGAAGCACGGTCGGAGTCTAGTTCGGCGCCGGGGAGTGACCCTGGGAGCGCGGGCTGCGTGCGTGAATCAACGCACGATAATGAAGGTTATGTCAACTCAGGCAAAGGCTTTGGGCGGCAGCAAGCCCGCTCCCGCCCCTCTGCCGTTCAGCCGGCTTCGTCGATCGCTTCCTCGATATCCGCAGCGGAGCCCAGCCCAATGAGCGGCTGAATGCCGCTGGTGTTTGGACCGGATACCGCAAACGACGGCGTGCTGCTGAAGTTGAGTTCTTCCGCTTCGCTTGTCGACTTCGAGACCTCGTTCAGCACCGCCTGGCTCTTTCGGTCCGTGTTCCACCTGGCGATGTTGGCGACGCCCGCGCCCCTTGCCAGTTCGGTGAGGAAATCGTCCGTCACGTACCCGGAGCGCTCTTCGCCCTGGTTGCGGTAGAAGAGCTCGACGAAGTTCCAGCCGCGGCCCTGCTTGCCGGCGGCGATCGCGGCTGCCCCAGCGGGTTTGGATTCGTCGCTGATGATGATGTAGTTGCGGAATGTGAGCTTGGCGTCGCCCGTTCGCACCCTCGTGTCGATGATGTCGGGCAGAGCCTGTTCCGCGAACGCTTTGCAGGCCGGGCACTGGAGGTCCCCGTACTCGAACAGCGTGACCTTCGCCTTGGGGTCGCCGATCGTCATCCCGCTCTGTGGGATCCCCGCCAGTTCCTTATTGACGGCGGCGGTGTCCTCGAGGTTGGTGTCGCCGCCGTCGTTCTGGTTCTGGCTGACGACGATCAGCACCGCCACGGCGGCGATCGCCAGGAAGACGGCGGCGCTGCCGATGCGCGTGAGGCGCTGGCGCCTCTCCTGGCTCTCGGTCTCGCTTTCTTTCTGCAGTCGCTGCTCGCGACGTTCCTCCCTGGCCTTCTTACCGCTCATGTGGTCCTTCCGACGTAGGCGATCATCCGTATGGCATTCAACCCGAAAAGCACGGTCATCAGCACTGCGCTCGCGACGCACCACTGGCAGATGGCGTCGATAACGAAGAGCTCCAGATATGTGAGGTAGACACTGAAGCCGAATCCCGTCAGGGAGAGCGCGAAGCCGGCCATCCTGGCGCCGTCGCCGCGCAGCAGCGCAGTGACGAGCAGAAGCACGTAGCCGGCGATTCCGAAGATCGCGACGTTGATCCCGAGCAGGTGCGAGTAGGAGCTGTCGGCGACGGTCTCACAGCCGCCGCCGCCCGCCAGGCACACCGGCGACCCGCCACCGGAGTCCGCGATCGCGATGTAGGTGGCCACGCCAATACCAAAAGTCGCGACGAATGTCGCGACTTTGCGCAGCGTTCCCTCGGTTGGAGTCCTCATCGCTTAGGCAAGCCTAAAGTTTTGGAGCTGGCGCCGGGGTTTCGTATCTGGCGACCACCTCCGGCTCAGCACAGAATGCCGCGATCTCGCGGGAAAGCTTCCCGCCCTGCCAGGCGAGCGGCGACTCGCCCTCCTCCTCGCCGATCAGGCGTGCCCGCGGCAGGTGCTCGGCATGGGCTGCGGCCACCTCGCGCGGGTGTCCGGGGTCGGCGGCATCGTGGCTGGCGACGACCAGCGCCGGCACCTGCAGGGAGTCCAGTTCGTCCATCGATTCGAATGGACGTGAGCGCGGCACCTGGCGCAGCGCCTCCGCCAGTGCCGCCGGGTGGCGGTGCAGGAGCATCCGCTCGCGCGTGAAACGCCGCACGGTGTCCTGCCAGGAGGAGTCGATTCCCTGCTCCCGACCGACGTAGGCCACGAACCCCTCCACCCCTCCCCCTTCCAGGGCAGCGGCCAGCCCGTCCCAGTACTCGAGGGCCTCGTCGGTGATCGCGCCGCAGTACACGGGCCCGATCACCACCAGCCCTGCCAGGCGCTCGGGATGTCGCAGTGCGTAGGCGACGGCCGTGTGCGAGCCCATCGAATGGCCGACGAGCACGAAACGCTCCTCCCCAATGCTCGCGGCAACGACGCTCTCCAGGTCGGCGACGAGCTCTGGGTATCCATAACCCTGCCCATCAGGGGCGGGCCCGGACTCGCCGTGTCCGCGCGCGTCATAGGAGACGACGGTGTGCCCGGCGCGCTCCAGGGCGCGCGAGCCGTGGACCACATAGCGGCGCGTCGCGGTGATCCCGTGGCAGAGGACGATCGGCGGCCCCTCCCCCACGACCTCGCCGCGGATCGAGGATTGCTCGCCGGCGGTGAACGGGCGCGGCTTTGCCTGCGGCATCAGGCCAGGTCGGCGACCGCGCGCTCGAGATCGTCGACCGTCTGGAACCTGGCGCCGGTCCTCGACACGTGCCTGTAGCGAACCACGCCGTCGGCATCGATCACGAAGACGGCCCGCATCACATATCGGCCGCCGGATGCATCCTCGATTCCGGCCAGCTTCGCGAACGGGCCCGCCCAGCCAACGACCCCGTAGCTCTTGCTGACCGACAGGTCCTCGTCGGCGAGGAGCGGCACGTTGAGGCTTCTCTCCTGCGTCCAGCGCTCGTGCGAGTCGACCGACTGCGGCGAGATCCCCAGCACCTCGGCGTCGAGCTGATCTAGCCGGTCGCTGTTGTCGCGGTAGGAGCAGAACTGCGCCGTGCAGACCCTGGTGTCATCGCCCGGATAGAAGGCGAGGACGACGTTCTGCCCGCGCAGGTCCGACAGCTTGTAGGTCTGCCCGCCGGTGCCCCGCAACTCGAAGTCCGGTGCCGGGTCTCCCACACTCACCTTGGCCATGCGGGGAGCTTAGTAACTAAGCCCCATTGGACGGCGGTCTAGCGCTCTTCGATCGCGATCCGGTCGATCAGGACCGTCTGTTTGGGTTTCTGGTCGGCCTTGCCGAGTCCACCGATCCTCTCGACCACGTCAAGGCCCCTGTTCACCTTGCCGACCAGCGCGTATTCTGGCGGCAGGCCGGCGTCGGCCCCAACCACGACGAAGAACTGGCTGCCGGAGCGACCGGGAGGCTCGGCCGGGCTCTTCGCCATCGCGACGACGCCTTTCGTGTAGGCGAGGTTTTCCGGCGGCGTCTCATCGACGCTGTAGCCGGGCCCGCCGGTGCCCGTGCCAAGCGGGTCACCTCCCTGGATGACGAAGTCGGGCACGACGCGGTGAAACGCGAGGCCGTCGTAGAAGCCCTTTTCGGAGAGGAAGACGAAGGAGTTGACCGTCTTCGGCGCTCGCTTGCTGTCCAGCGCGATGTCGAAGGTTCCGCAGCTTGTTTCGACGACCGCGGTCAGGCTCTCCCCCTTTGTCACGGTCTGCTTCGGGGCCTTGTAGCTGACCTGCTTGGGCTCCGGTGCTTCGACCAGACGGCAGCCCGGTGCGCTCGCAGCGGTTGTGGTGGTCTCGCCGTCCCCGCCGCCGCGGCCGATCAGGATCGCGGTCACGACGCCGGCGGCGATCAGCAAGAACACGCCGAGGGCGATCCACTTATTGCGATCCGAAGTCACCCCCATCGGCGCGGAATCCTAGCCCACCCCGGTGGAGCCGGAAGTGGCCCTGCGCAGGGCGCGGTCCTGGCGCGTTGGATCGCGAATAGGCTGCCGCGCGATGGAAATCCCCGAGATGCCCCTCGCGCTGCTGGTCAACCCGGCCTCGGCGCACGGTCGCAGCCTGAAGCTGCTGCCACGGGTTGAGCAGGCCCTGGACGAGCGACGGCTCACGTTCAGGGTCGAGCGCACGAGCGGCTTGGAGGACGGCGTGGAGCGGGCACTGCGCGCCGCCGGCGCCGGCGAGATCCCGGTGGTGATGAGCGGCGACGGTTTGATCGGCGCCGTTGGCGGGGCGCTTGCGGGCTCCGAGACGCCGCTCGGCATCGTGCCCGGAGGCCGCGGAAACGACCTCGCCCGCGTGCTCGGCATCCCGGAGGACCCCGAGGCCGCGGTTGGTGTCCTGGCGGCGCGGTTCGTTCACCAGATCGACGTCGGCGAAGCGAACGGCAAGCGATTCCTCGGGATCGCCAGCACAGGATTCGACGCCGAGGCGAACCGGATCGCCAACGAGACCTCATTCCTGCGCGGGAACCTCGTCTATGCCTACGCTGGGATACGAACGCTGCTCGGGTGGAAGCCCGCGCGCTTCACGGTGCGGGTCGGCGAGGAGCGCCTCCGGTTCACGGGCTACTCGGTCTCGGCCGCCAACAGCAGGGCCTACGGCGGCGGAATGATGCTCGCGCCGGACGCCGACCTCTCCGACGGCGAGTTCGACATCGTGGCGGTCGGCGAGGTTGGGAAGCTGCGGTTCGTGAGTAACCTGCCCAAGGTGTTCAAGGGCACCCACGTCGAGGCGGACGAGGTGAGCGTCTTTCGCGCCCCCCGACTCGAGCTGAGTGCCAGCCGGCCGTTCGCCGTCTATGCGGACGGCGAGCACATCACCGACCTGCCCGTCTCGTTGCGCCTGCTGCCGCGGGCGCTGAAGGTGTTGGTCCCACCGCAGGGCGGGGAGTGAGCACGGCCTTCAACCGGGCGCTGTTCGGCGCGAAGCGCCTGCTCGCGCGGGCGGTTGGCGCGGCCAGCAGGGCCAGCGGGCGCGGTGGTGGAACCACGGCTCCCGGCCGGCTGCTCCTGCGCCTCGAGCCAGACTCAATAGCCCGCCTCGCCTCCGGGCTCTCCGATGGCACCACGCTGGTCAGCGCAACCAACGGCAAGACGACCACCGCTGGGATGCTCGCTGCCGTGCTTGCCGCGGACGGCCGGGCACCGGTCCACAACCGGGCCGGGTCGAACATGACATGGGGAATCGCGACGGCGCTGCTCGAGCAGCACGGACGCGAGGGGCTCTTCGAGGTCGACGAGGCGTGGCTGCCCGAGGTGGCTCGCCGGCTCGACCCCTCGCTGGTCGTCCTCGGCAACCTCTTTCGCGACCAGCTCGATCGCTACGGGGAGATCGAGGCCCTCGCCGACGGCTGGGCCGGAACGGTCGCCGCCCGTGCCGGTGCAACGCGCTTCGCCCTCAACGCCGACGACCCCCTCGTTGCCGACCTCGGACGCGACCCTGAGGGCGACCGCCGCGAAGGCGTCGTCTACTTCGGGGTGGACGACCCCTCGCAGGCACTGCCCGAGTTGCAGCACGCCTTCGACGCCAAGCACTGCCGCCGCTGCGGCCACCCCTATGCCTACGAGCGGGCCTTCGTCGGACACCTCGGGCACTACTCGTGCCCCAGCTGCGGCGCGAGGCGGCCGCACCCCGACGTGGCGGCGACCCGGATCGAGCTGCACGGCATGAGGGGCTCCAGCGTCGCCGTGCGGACGCCCGGCGGGGAGATGCGGCTGGAGTTGCCCCTGCCCGGCCTCTACAACGTCTACAACGCACTCGCCGCAATTGCGGGGGGCTTGGAGCTCGGCATCCAACTCGAGCGGATCTCCACGGCGCTGAGCGAGATGCGGGCCGCCTTCGGGCGGGTCGAGACCGTCGAGGTCGGATCGAAGGCGGTCTCGATCCTGCTGGTCAAGAACCCAGCTGGAGCCAACGAGGTGCTTCGCACGCTGCGGCTCGAGGCGGAGGGTGCAGAGCTCGACCTCTGGATCGCTCTCAACGACCGGATCGCCGACGGCCGCGATGTCTCATGGATCTGGGACGCGGACTTCGAGCTCCTGGAGGGCGCCGTCCGGCGTGTCACATGCGCCGGCACTCGCGCGCCGGAGATGGCGCTGCGCCTCAAGTACGCCGGCTGGCCACAGGAGCGGATCGCGGTCGAGCCCGGGATCGAGGCATCGCTCGACACGGCCGTCGCGACGGCGCCGGGACGGCTCTTCGCGCTTCCCACCTACACCGCCCTGCTGGAGCTGCACAGGGTCCTCTCCTCGCGCGGCCTCGCCAAGGAGTTCTGGCGGTGAGCGCCGCCCGGGGAGCGAGCAGCGACCGGCTGGCCCGACCGGGCGCGGCGGTCATCTGGCACGACATCGAGTGCGGCGGCTACGCCGCCGACCTGGCGCTGTGGGAGGAGCTGGCCGAGTCCGCGGAGGGCCCCGTCCTTGACCTGGGTTGCGGAACGGGTCGGGTCGCCCTGCACCTGGCGGCGCGCGGGCACCGCGTGTACGGGCTCGATCGCGAGCCGGGGATGGTTGCCGCCTTCAACGAGAGGGCGGCCGAGCTGCCGGCCGGCGCCGAGGCCGGCGATGCAAGGGACTTTCGGCTCGACGTCGAGTTTGGGCTGGTCATTGCCCCAATGCAGCTGCTGCAGCTGTTTGCGGGCGCCGGTGAGCGGATCGCCTGCCTGACATGCACCGCCTCGCACCTTCGCCCAGGCGGCGTCCTCGCCGTGGCGATCGTCGAGGACGTGCTCGGGGGCGCCAGCGACGAAACCGCGGCGCCGGCGATGCCCGACGCACGCGAGGTCGACGGCTGGGTCTACTCCAGCCTGCCGCTGGAGACGGTGGTCGACGGCGATGAGATGGTGGTTCGCAGGCTGCGGCAAACGGTGGCGCCGGACGGCGAGCTGAGCGACGCGGTCGATGACGTTTTCCTTTGCAAGCTCGATGCCGCGACCGTGGAGGCCGAGGCGGCAGCTGCCGGCCTGCGGACGGGCGGTCTGCGCAAGATCCCGGCCACGCCCGACCACGTCGGCTCGACCGTGGTCCTGCTGGAGAAGGAGGCGTGATGGAGCTTCGGCTGCTTGCTCTTTACCCAGAGCAGATGAACATCTACGCGGACCGGGGCAACATCCTCTTCCTGCAGCGGCGCTGCGAGTGGCGGGGAATCGACTTCTCCTATGCGGCTGCCGGGCCTGGTGAGGGCATTGACCCGGGGGCGCACGACCTCCTCTACCTCGGCGGCGGACAGGACCGCGATCAGCGCGTGGTCGCCGCCGACATGGTTGCCACCAAGCGCGACGCGCTCTCATCCGCGGTGGACGACGGCGTCGTCCTGCTCGCCGTGTGCGGTGGCTACCAGCTCCTCGGGCGCAGCTACCAGCTGGGCGAGGAGCGCCTGCCCGGCCTTGGCCTGGTCGACCTGGAGACGGTGCGTGAGCCGGGCCCGCGGCTGATCGGCAACGTTGCGATCGAGTCCGACCTTGGCCAGGGGCCGCGGACGATTGCCGGCTTCGAGAACCACGGCGGGCGCACCTACCTGGGCGCCGGCGCGCAGCCGCTCGGCCGCGTCCTCTCCGGCTTTGGCAACAACGGCAAGGACGGCCTCGAGGGAGTCCGGCGCGGGAACCTGATCGGCACCTACCTGCACGGGCCGCTCCTTCCCAAGAACGCCTGGCTGGCCGATCGTCTCATTGCCCTGGCCCTCGAGCGCCGCTACGGTAGCGTCCCCGAGCTGAAGCCCCTCGACGATGGCTTCGAGCTCGCCGCCGCCGATTGCGCTCGCGAGGCCGCCTTGCGCGACTGAGTGCCCGCCAATCTGCAGGAGATGTCGCGGTGAACGCGCTGAGGAAGAAGATCGCAGTGCTCGTGGCACTGATCGTGCTGCTGATCGGTGGAGGGCGAGATGCCCTTGCCGCTCCCAGTTGCGCCGAAGGCCCGCAGATCGTCGGCAGCGAATACATCGGCACGCCATGCGCCGACACGATCCGCGCGCCGCGAAGCGTCACCATCGTGCGTGGAGAAGGCGGCGACGATTTGCTCTTTGGCCAGCGTGGCAACGACACGCTCTATGGCGGCGAAGGGAACGACCGGCTCTACGGCGGTATCGGCGACGACCGGCTGCGGGGCGGGCCCGGCGACGACCTGCTTTCCGGCGGCTTCGGCGCCGATACGCTCGACGGCGAAGACGGTGACGACTACGCGCGCGGCGACGCCACGATCGATCGCATCGGGGACACCGGGACCGGCGGCAACGACACGCTCAGCTTTTCGACGGGCGTCACTCCGGGCTTTCCGAACGCCGGCAACCTCGGCTATAGGGGCTTCCCGGAAAGCGCCGACGGTCGCGGGGTGTTCGTCGATCTCGGCGACGATTTCGCAAACGACGGCCTCGCGCCGGCCGGAGGCGGCGTCGACGAACCCCTCGCTCCGGCGAAAAGCTTCGAAGCCTTCGAGACCGTGATCGGCACGGCGTTCTCCGATCTCATCGTCGGCGGCCCGGGCGATCAGACGATCTTCGGGGGCGGTGGCGCCGACGTGATCCGTGGGAAGGAAGGCAACGACCTGATCTTTGGCGGCGATGAGGGCGACTTCTGCGAAGCGACATCCGAAAACACGCTTCACGAATGTGAGTTCAGCAGCGAAAGCAAGGTCGAACCCCGCTCGCCCGCCTCCGTAGCGTTCGGCGAAATGTCGCCAGAAGGGGTGGGCCGGCCAGCCCTGCACTTCACCGGCAGCAACGAAGGCGACACGGTGGTCGCCGGCTATTCGGAGGAACCGCGCCAGGTCACGTTCAGCCTGAACGGCGTCCCGGCGAAAACCTTCTCCCTTGGCGAGCCTCCCGACTCGCTGGTCCTCGCCGGCCTCGGCGGCGATGACTCCCTGACCGCAGCGGGGTTCCCCTCGACGACCTCGGTGATGGTCCTGGGCGGCGATGGCGAAGACGACCTGACCGGCGGCGAAACCGAAGACGCTCTCGTCGACGGCGCCGGAGACGATGCGGTCAGCGCCGCGGGTGGCGATGACGCCGTGCCGAACAATGAGGGCGCCGACGAACTGGACGCTGGGCCGGGCGAGGACCTCTTCATCTCCGACGCGGTCTGCGAAGGCGACCTGCTCGATGGCGGCCCCGACCGCGACAACGCCAACTGGGCGAACTTCGGCACGGCGGTCGCGATCGACCTCGGAACGGGGACGGCGGGCTTGGTTGGCGGCGGCCAGCCCGAGTGCGGCGGTGGAACGCTGTCCTCCCTCGGCGGGATCGAGGACATCGAGGGAACCAGCTTCGACGACACCCTCGTCGGCGACTCCGGCGACAACCAGCTGCTGGGCAGGGCGGGGAGCGACTCCTATTTCGCCGCCGCCGGCAATGACTCGATCCTCGCCAACTCGGGCGACACCGACACCACGATCGGCTGTGGCCCGGGCTGGGACACGGCGCTGATCGACATCCCGACGCACACCGAAGCCGCCGACTACGCGGACCCTGCGCCGAGCGACTGCGAGGACGTCGAAGAACGCGCCAAGAACAGCTTCCGGCCGCCGGGGACGCCGCCCGCTCCGGAACCCGAACCCGAATCCGAATCGCCGCCGGAGCCCGAACCGCCCGCTGCGGAAGCCGAGTCCTCGGCCGGCCGGCCGTTCCCGGTCGTCCAGTCAGCGACCGGTCAGGCGCAGGACCGAACGCCGCCGCACACCGCGATCCACCACTGGCCGCCGAGGCGCGCACTCACCGCGGGGCGGACTCGCCGCGTCGTCTTCGCCTTTCGCGCGAACGAGCCCGGCGCGCGCTTTCGCTGCCGGATCGACCGGCGGCGCTTCCGGCCGTGCCGCTCGCCCCGCGCCTACCGGCTGCGGCTTGGCCGGCATGTCTTCCGCGTCTTTGCGATCGACCGTGCCGGCAATCGCGACCGCTTGGCCGCCGTCTTCAGGTTCGCCGTGCGCCGGCTCAGCGGCCGCTGGAGCCGAAGCCACCGTCGCCGCGAGCCGTCTCGGTGAGGGTCTCGGTCTCGACGGGCTCGGCCAGCGCGATGGGCGCGATTACGAGTTGGGCGATACGGTCGCCCGGCTCGATCCGGAAGGTCTCGGCGGGGTCTGTGTTGAGGAGCAGGACCCGCACCTCGCCCCGGTAGCCGGCGTCAATCAGCCCCGGAGCGTTGACCAAGGCGATTCCGTGCTCGCGGGCCAGCCCGGAACGGGGCAGGACCAGGCCGGCGTGGCCGTCCGGTATCTGGACCGCAATGCCGGTGCCCACACTCCAGCGCTCCCCCGGTCCGATGTGCGCGGACTCGCAGGCGTGCAGGTCCAGCCCGGCATCGCCGGCATGCGCCCGGATGGGAACGACGGCCTCGTCTTTCAGCTTGGCGACAGGCAGCTCCACGGGCGCCACCCTACAGCCATGGGAGCCGGCGCAGAGTCGCCGCCGGCTACGCCGCGTGGTTGGTGGTCCGCAGGTCCTCGAAGCGGTGCAGCTCCGCGACGGGAACCCTGGCGTGCACGAGCACGCCGTCCTCGCGCTCGCTGCGCTCCAGGTCTCCGGCGACCTCGTGCAGCTCGTGCAGGCGGGTGCCCTCGCTGTAGGGGATGAGCAGCTCGACCTCGGCGAGGGTGTCCTGGAACGCCGCCGCGATCCGCTCGCGGAGCTGCTCCAGCCCCTCCCCGCTGAGCGCCGAAACGAGCACCGCCCCGGGATGGTGCAGCAGCGCCTCGCGCCGCTCGGTGGCGTCGAGGAGATCCGCCTTGTTGAGGACCAGCAGGCGCGGGCGGTCGCCGGCGCCGATCTCCTCCAGCACCGAGTCGACGGCGCGCATGTTGGCCTGCCGCTCCTCGTCCGTCGCGTTGGCGTCGACCACGTGCAGGACGAGGTCGGCGAGGACCGTCTCCTCCAGTGTCGCCTTGAACGCCTCGACCAGCTGGTGGGGCAGCTTCTCGATGAAGCCGACGGTGTCGGTGAGCAGGAAGTCACGGCCGCCGAGCTGGAAGCTGCGGGTCATCGGGTCAAGGGTGTGGAAGAGCCTGTCCCCCACTCCGGCACCGGCTCCGGTCATCGCGTTCAGCAGGGTCGACTTGCCCGCGTTGGTGTAGCCGGCCAGGGCCACGCGCGGCAGCGAGGAACGCTCGCGCCGGGCGCGCATCACGCCCCGGTTGCGCTCCAGGCGCTCGAGCCGGCGGTGCAGCGCGGCGATCCGATTGCGGGCCAGGCGTCGGTCGGTCTCGATCTGGGTCTCGCCCGGGCCACGGGTGCCGATGCCGCCCCCGAGTCGCTCCAGGTGCGTCCACAGCCCCCGCATCCGCGCCAGGTTGTACTCGAGCTGAGCCAACTCGACCTGCAGCTTGCCCTCGGCCGAGTGGGCGTGGTCGGCGAAGATGTCGAGGATCACCGCCGTGCGGTCGATGACCGGGACTCCCAGGGCGGCCTCCAGGTTGCGCTCCTGGCGGGGCGCCAGCTCGTCGTCGCAGGCGACGAGGTTCGCGTCGCTGGCCTCGATCTGCGCCTTCACCTCGGCCAGCCTGCCGCGCCCAAAGTAGCGGTCGGGATCTGGCGCCGAGCGCTGCTGGAGGGCCTCCCCCGCCGTCGCCACGCCAGCGGTTCTCAGCAGCTCCTTCAACTCGGCGAGCGGGTCGCCGTCATCTCTGCCGTCGGATATTCCTATTGCCAGCGCGCGCTGGCGGGCCCGCGGGTTCGAGACGCCAGCGCCGTTTCCGCCGTAGCGAGTCTGGGTCCTGCGCCCATTTCTGGATCTATCCACTCGACCCGATTGTAGGCGGCGGCTCCAGCTGGATAGGCTTCCAGCCTGTGAAGGTGTTCGTCACCGGGGGCACGGGCTTCATTGGCGGAGAGGTCGTCCGTCAGCTGCGCGAGCGCGGCGATGAGGTTGCCTGCCTCGTGCGCAGCCCGGAGAAGGCCGAGGCGCTTGCCGAGCGCGGCTGCTCGCTGGTGTCCGGCGACCTCGGCGACAGCGAGGCAATCCGGCGGGGGATGGACGGCTGCGACGCCGTGATCCACGCGGCGGCGATGTACGAGGTGGGAATCCCCGCCTCCAAGCGCCCGGCCATGTACGAGGCCAACGTTCGCGGGACGGAGAACGTCCTGCGCGCTGCGCTCGACGCCAAGGTGCCGAAGGTTGTCTACGTGTCGACCGTTGGGGCGTTTGGCAATACGCACCGCAGGGTGGTCGACGAGAGCTATGAGCACCCCGGCAAGGAGTTCACCTCCTACTACGAGGAGACCAAGCTCGAGGCGCACCGGATCGCCAAGCGGATAATCGCCGAGGATGGACTTCCCTGTGTGATCGTCCAGCCAGGCGGGGTGTACGGCCCGGGCGACACCTCCGCAATCGCCGATCTGCTCGACCAGTTCCTCTCGGGGCGGATGCCGCTGCTGCCGTTCCCCGAGCTGGGGATCTGCCTCTCCCACGTCGAAGACATCGCCGGCGGGATTGTCGCGGCGCTCGACAAAGGGAAGGCCGGCGAGACATACGTCCTCAGCGGCCCGGTCACGACGGTGCGCGACGCGATCGAGGTCGTGGCGGGGGTCAGCGGCCGCAAGGCGCCCAAGCACGCGATGCCGATCCCGGTCATGAAGGCGCTGACACCGATCGGCCCGCTGGTCGGCAAGGTGATGGGCCAGCCGCCCAACCTCAGGGAGCTGATCTCCTCCGCCGACGGCGTCACCTTCTGGGCGAGCCACGAGAAGGCGAGCCGCGAGCTCGGCTACGCCCCGCGCGGCATGGAGGAGGGCCTGCGCCAGACACTCGAGGTCGAAGGCAGACTCGCCGCCACCGCGGACGCCTGAGCGGCGCCGGCTCGATGCGAGTCATCGACGTCATGCACCTGGGGCGGCCGCATGTGATCGGCTGCTGGGAGGTCGACGGGGCGCTTGTCGATCCGGGCCCGGAGTCCTCGATGCAGACAGTGCTGGAGGCGCTCGGCGACGAGCAGCCGAAAGCCCTTCTGCTCACCCACATCCATCTCGACCACGCGGCGGCGACCGGCGCCATGGTGAGGCGCTGGCCCGAGCTCGAGGTCTACGTCCACGAGCGAGGGGCTCCCCATCTGGTTGACCCCTCGAAGCTTCTGGCCAGTGCCGAGCGCCTCTACGGGGATGCGATGGAGCGCCTCTGGGGCGAGATCGTCCCGGTGCCCGAGGGCAACGTGACACCGCTGACGGGCGGTGAGGAGGTGCTCGGCATGAAGGTCGCCTACACGCCGGGTCATGCCTCCCACCACGTCTGCTACCTGCACGAAGGGAGCGGCACCGCGTTCGTCGGCGATGTCGCCGCGGTCTCTATTCCCGACACCAACCTGATCGTGCCGCCGACGCCGCCCCCCGATATCGACATCGAGCTCTGGGAGGAATCGGTGGGGATTGTCGAATCCTGGGCGCCGCAGCGGCTCGCTCTAACGCACTTTGGCGCTGTGGAGGACCCCGAGCCGCACCTGGCCAAGGTCCGCGAGCGGCTGCGCGAGGAGGCGCAGCTGGCGCGAGAGCTCTCCGAGGAGGACTACGAGCGCCACCATCGAGAGCGCGTCGCCGCGGCCGCCTCCAACGCCGAGGCGGCCGCCGAGTTGATCCACTGCGTCCCCCCCGAGTACCAGTGGCGGGGCCTGGACCGCTACTGGCGCAAGCGCGAGGAGCGGCTGGCGAGGGCCTAGCGTTCGCAAGACGGTTCCGCGGAACCGTCTTGCCGGAGCAGGCCTCAGGCCGGCACGGCGCCCTGGAACTGATCGACCGCCTCAAGCGCCTGGCAGCCGTAGACGACCGACGGCCCGCCGCCCATCATCACGGCGACGCCGATCACGTCGACGATCTCCTCGCGGCTGGCGCCGGCCTCCAGTGCGTCGTGGGTGTGGTAGGAGATGCAGCCGTCGCAGTGCACGGCGATACCGATCGCGAGAGCGATCAGCTCCTTGGTCTTCGTGTCCAGCGCTCCGTCACCGGCACTGGCTTTGTGCAGCTCCCCGAAGCCCGCCATCGTCTCCGGAGTCGCCTCGCCGAGCCGCGCGATCATCTCGTTCAGGTGCTCGTAGATTGCGGGGAAGTCCTTCGCCATCGTCAGCCTCCGTTCTCGAGAGCTCAAACCTGGAACAGACAGCTTCGCCGCTGCAGCCCTCTGACGCAACGCCGACTCCGGGCGGGCTAGCGGGCGAGATGCTCGCGCATCCGCTCGACCGCCTCGGCGATGCGGTCGTCGGGCGTGGTGAGCGAGATGCGGAAGAAGCCCTCGCCGCTTGGCCCGTACATCGAGCCCGGGGAGACGATCACGGCTGCCTCCTCGAGGACCAGCTCGGCAAACGAAGTCGAGGTGTGGCCCTCGGGCACGGGAGCCCAGACGTAGATCGTCCCCTTTGGCGCCTGCACCTCGACGCCGATCTCGCGCAGCGCGCTGACAACCATGTCGCGGCGGCGCGTGTAGGTCTCGTTCATCCGCCGTAGGGCGTCCTGTGGGCCGCTCAGGGCTGCGGCACCGGCAAGCTGGACCGCCTCAAAGAGGCCGGAGTCCACGTTGGTCTTCAGCCGCCAGTAGGTCTGGATCGCCTCGGCGTTGCCGAGGATCGCGGCGCAGCGCCAGCCGGTCATGTTGTAGCCCTTGGAGAGCGAGAAGACCTCGACCCCGACCTCCTTGGCGCCCGGTGTGGCGAGGAAGCTGGGTGCGACATAGCCGTCGTAGGTCGTCTCCGAGTAGGCGTTGTCGTGGACGACGAGGATCTCGTGCTCGCGGGCGAAGGAGACGACCAGCTCGAAGAAGCCCTCGGGGACCGTGGCGCCGGTGGGGTTGTTCGGGTAGTTGAGGAACATCAGCCGCGCCTCGGCGGCCACGTCGGCGGGCACCGCGCCGAGGTCGGGGGCGAAGCCCAGCTCCGGGACCAGCGGCAGCAGCTCCGGCGTCGCTCCGGCAAGGACCGGGCCGCCGGTGTAGACGGGGTAGCCGGGGTCGGAGGCGAGCGCGACGCCGCCCGGGTCAAGGAAGGCGAAGCAGAGGTTGTAGATGCACTCCTTGGCCCCGATTGCGGGGATCACCTCGCTCTCGGCGTCTATCTCGACCCCGAAGCGATTCCCGTAGAAGTCCGCGAACGACTCGCGGAACTCGGCACGGCCCCGGTTGTTTGGGTACTTCTGGTTGGCGGGGTCGGCAACCGCCTCCTGCATCGCCGCGACGATGTGTGGGTAGGTCGGTTCGTCGGGATCGCCGATGCCCAGGCTGATGATGTCGATGCCCGCGGCGCGCTTGTCGGCGACGCGTCGCTCCAGCTCGGCGAACATGTATGCGGGCATCGCCTCCAAGCGCTTGGAGGGCGCGGCGATGCTCTGCACGGTCTTCGCGTCGGCCATCGGCCGCAACCCTATAGGTGCGCCGGGCCCAGCTCAGGCGCCTGATGGCGCAGGCCTTCCTACGTACTCAAGGTCAAGAGCCAAAGATTGCGATGCCCTTCGCCCTTACAGACCGGCCGCGTCTAGTGCCTCGGGCCAACTGCCAAGGCGCCGACGTACAGTTCCCAGGCTTGGGAAGGAGGCTCCCATGCTTTTTGCGAATGTCTCGTACTCCTCTGGGGTGGGCGTCGTCCCAAGCCACTCGGCCGCAGCGCGTAGCGCCTCCAAGCACTGCTCCTCGCCGAACTTGCGACGGGACCCCGGCGGCTCGAGGCCAGCCGCCTTCAGCGCCTCGGGCCAGCCGCCAAACTGCTGACGTACGGTCTCCAAGCTCGGGAACGCAGGGCCCCCGACTCCTGCGACCTTCCGGTACTCGCTAGCCCTCGGGGTTCTCCCTAGCTCCCTGGCCGCAGCGCGTAGTGCCTCCAGGCACTGCTCCTCGCCGAACTTGCGACGGGACCCCGGCGGCTCCAGCCCAGCCGCCCGCAGCGCCTCGGGCCAGCCGCCAAACCGCTGACGTACGGTGTCCGTGCTTGGGAACCCAAGGCCCTTGATTCCCTCGAACTTCCGGTACTCGCTCGCCCTCGGCGGTCTCCCCAACTCCCTGGCCGCAGCGCGTAGCGCCTCCAGGCACTGCTCGTCACCGAACTTGAGACGGGACACCGGCGCCTCCAGCCCAGCCGCCCTCAGCGCCTCGGGCCAGCCGCCGAAGTGCCTGCCCAGGGTCGCCGGGCTGGGGAAGGCCACCCCTCGCCCCTTCGGACTGCTTGGCATTCGCCTTCGGTTGGCGCCTTTCCGAGACGCTCCGCGGCCGCCCGTATTGCCTCCAGGCATCTGCCGGTCATGGATAAGGTGCCGCCTCCGCCCGTGGGTCTCATTGCTGCGAACGATGCTAATGGCAGCGGATTGCGCATCGGGGAAGCGCTCTCAAGCGCCACGATCCGCGAGTGCACGCAGGAGCTCGCTTGACAGCTGGCCGCTGAAGACTGGCTCCGCCCAGCCGCTGAGCCGTACGTCGAGATCACCGGAGAGCTCGACCTCGAGCTCTCCGCCATCCAGCTCGACGACAATCGGGCTTGGGCCCCCTTGCAGGAAGGCTGTGACCGCGGCGCCGCAGGCGCCTGTCCCCGAGGAGAGCGTCTCCCCCACCCCCCGCTCGAAGATGCGCGCTCGCACGCGGCTGCCCTCGATTCGCAGGAATGAGACGTTGGTTCGGTTGGGGAAGAGCGAGTGGCCTTCGATCTCAGGCCCGATCGCTGGGAGGTCGAGGTCCTCGACCTTATCTCCGACCTCGATTGCGCACTGCGGGTTGCCGATCGAGATGTGTTGGAAGTCCCAATCGCGCCCGGCAGCCGTCAGCGTGCCCCGGCCATCTGGCTCGCCTGAGGGGAAGTCCTTGGAGGCCGTCGATGCGCGTCCCATCTCCACCGAGCAGGTCCGCTCCGAGGTGATCGTCGGCGTGACGCGGCCGGCCGCGGTTCCGATCGAGAAGGTGTCGGCGTCGGCCCAGCCGTGACGACGCAGGTAGAGGATCGCCTCACGAGCGCCGTTTCCTGAGAGCTCGGCCTCCGAGCCGTCGGGATTGAAGATGCGCAGGTCGGCCACGAGCTCGGGGTCCTCGCTCGGCGAAAGCAGCAGGATGCCGTCCGAGCCGATGCCGAAGTGCGGGTCACAGAGGCGCTGGATGCGCGCTGCGCTCAGCTCCCAGGGAAGCTCCTCGTCCTCGAGGATCAGATAGTCGTTGCCCAGCGCCTGCCACTTCTCGAATTTCACGCCGGAAGCGTAGATGTTCCCTTGCATGCGGGCTAGAGCGCCCTCATGGTGGCTGCGCAGTTGTCTTGGCAAGTCCGCCCGGGCCTCGGGGCTGCACGGGACAGGCTGGCCGTCACTCGGCGCGTGTAACGACAGTTGCGTTTCGCGCTAGGCAGGAGCCGGCGAGGGCGTCAATCCAGGGCGAGCGCTCGACTGAGGCCCAGGCCAGATACTAGGAGGAGGAGGAAAAGCCGCGGATAGGGAGGCGCGGCGCTACTCGTTCTGAGAGTTCCAGTAGGCCTCTGCCTCGGCCTCCATGGCGGAGAGGCGGGAGTAATAGTCGGGGAACTCGTTGAGGTGCGCTCGGGCGATCTTGGCGGTCACGACGATGTCGTCGTCCGTGACGTTGGTCTCGGGATCCTGCGTGCCGTGCTCGAGCTCTACGTCCATCCCCATCCGAAACTGCTCGACATCGAAGCTCGACGAGGTCCAGTCGATCCCGATGCGCTCACCGGTGGAGCGGGCCTCCTCGGCCGTGAAACGGGCGTTCTCGCTCATGCCCCGAAGGATACGCCCGGTGGAGCAGCGCGACTGCGACCAGAGCGAGAGAGGCCGCGACGCGGACTACGGTGACGAGTCGGCGGGACGATGTGCGAGCAGTCGGCTGTCCTACCGCTGTTCGCGTAAAGCAGCAGTGTTTCTACGGCCGGCCTAGGACACGTAGGCCTTGCGCACCATCGCGGCCGTCCATCGGTTCGTACCGTGGGCCGGGAGGACATTCCTGCGGTTCAGTGTCTCGGCGATCTCGGCGAGGGACTTGCCTTTCGCGAGCAGCGCCCCAATCTGCTTCCGCCGGGTGTAGTCCCGCTGGTTGCACTCCGTGTGGGACAGCCGAACATTCTCGGGAGCTAGCTTCCCGCCGGCCGACTTGAGGATCGGGTAGTGGTCGCGCGAGGGCGCCCACTTGGTGCGCGCCGTCGTGACCGGATCGAACGCGCCGCGTCCCTTGTGGTGGTAGCACTGCGGCATCTCGCACCTCAGGGCGAGGAGCTGGCCGCGCTCGGCCATCTGCACAAGGACACCCTTCACGCCAAGCTCGCGGAGCTGGTCCGCGACTGAGCTATCCGCACTGCCGGCGCCAGCTGCTGCCTTCGCCATCGAGTCACCTTTCTCGTGTAGTCGCCCTATTGGGCTTCGTGCATTCGCCACGGAGAGCGTCGCTTCGGCGACTGACGACGTCGCCACCCAAGCCTTCGCCGTCCAGTATCCCCTAGGGGATCCCATCGGAATGTCGCTCTCCCCGACGTAGCTACTGATTTCGCGTGGTTGCGAGTGTGTGGCGGATGTCGACTTCACAGTCGCCTTGGACGATTTGCGAACGTCGCTGAGCCATGGGACGCTCACAATTCGTGCAGATCGGAGGCGCGCGAAGGCGGCATCCGAATGTCGGGCATCGTCGAGGACCAGAACAGTGAAGGGCGAGCGGAGTCGGCTCAGCTAGCAGGCCACACGAAGGAGCCGGCGAGTAGGGTGCTGACTTGACCAGCGTCGATAGGGTTGACGAGGAATCCCAGTCGTACCGGGAGGCGCCGAGAGGAAGGGGAGCGTTATGCACAGAAGGATCGCCTTGACCACGGCAATAGTCGGCATCGCACTGTCCGGGGTCGTCGTGCCGGCGGCTGGTGCGGCGAAGACCGGCCAGATCGTGGCCGCGAAATTCATCTTCCTGAAGTTCCCTAGCCCCGGCGTCTATACGGGCACGCTCAAGGTCGGCAAGCCGATGGTTAAGAGGAACGCGGTCTCTGGCCGGCCGGCCGGCCCTCGGGTCCGGCAAAAGGCCAAGCGCATGGCTGCCTCGTTCTGTAAGGAAGCGGTGCGGAAGTTCCCGGTCGAGGTCGACCACCTCTCGAAACCACTGTTCCAAATTGGCGATGACCTAGTGGACCGACGCTTCAAATACCGGGTGGAGGGTGAAGAGCCGCCGACGGGCGATCCCGTCCGCGCCAGGCAGTTGGCCGGATTCGATGTGATCAAGGTCAAGCGCTGGAGATGGAAAATCAACTGTCGGGGGGACAAGACCATCAAGTCCTACCCCTATTGAGCCCAGCGCAATAGCCCAGCCTTCTTGCGCGTGCTTTGCGACACGCTCACTGACGAACTCGCGCTGCAGAGGGCCGCTCGCTGTGGAAACTGGGTGAAGGCACCCGAGAGGCGAAGTCAGCCGCTCCTCCTTCCGCGTGACAGCGATAGCCGAGGAACGTTGCCGACAGCCGGACGGGCTCGAGGGCTCCGCTGCGCTCCTTTAACTTCGCGGAAGGTGCCCACTCCTTGCAGGCGAGATCGACGCCGCGACTGAGCCGAAGCACCCCGAAGTCAACCGGCCCAACGCTTGGAAAGGTGGCCGGATTTTCCGCTGTTCAGCGGTTCGCAACTGCTGGGCCAGGCAGTTGGACGCGGTCTCCAGCGCTGTCGAGCCCAAGGCCCTGGTCGAGGAACCCGACGCTGACTTCGCCGGGACCGCCGTCTACCTGGCCGGTCCCGTCAGCAGGTACCACCCCCGCGACACCTCCGTCATCAATGGCGTCTTCTCAGCGACAGGAGCGGCTCGCCCGGCAGCTGCGCGGGGTGCTGGCCGAGGCGTGCGGCGAGCTGCGGCGCTGGTTTGATCTTGGCCTGGCTGCCCGCAAATCGCGCAAAGCGGGGCCACCGAGACGCCGATCAGAGCTTGAACCGAAAGGCCTTGCCGACCAGGACCAGCGCCTTGAAGACCCCGCTGAGGGGCCCGGTCACACGAATCTCCCCTGCGTACCGGTCGAACAGCATCGCGGCGTATATGGCGGACCGGGGCTCCTTCGGAGGCAGTTTCCTGATCTTGCCTTCACGAATCAGCCTGTGCATGTGGAGAAAGAGTGCCTCGGACTCCCCGGCCGGCCGAATCCGGGTGACGGTCTTGACCGGCAGGTCGCTTGCGTTGCGCAGCGTGTGCGGCACGCCCGGGGGTACGACCGCCGTCCCTCCGGGCCCCAACGTCGTCCACTCCCCCTCCTTGCAGACATCCAGGTTCCCCTCGACCACCTCGAAGCTCTCCTCGCTGGTGGGGTGCACGTGCGTGGGAGGCCCCGGCATCCGAGGATCCAGCCAGTTCGTGGACTCGAAGACCTCACCGGAGCTGTCCTCCGTGCTCCGTGTGATCTCCCAGCGCATGCCCATGCCCGGATGGAAATCGAGCTTGCGCTCGGCGCCTTCAGGATCCCCGGTCCCCATGGAGCGTCGATTCTAACCGCCGATGCGATCGCCGGTGACCAGCGCTAGGCCGGTCGAATCGACTGCGGACTCAGCGCCACGCCGGCCGGTACCACTGGCGCGCGCCACCCATGGACGACATCGACGATCTCGCCGCTGTCGATCCGAGGCCGGCCTGATCACGAAGCTGGTCGGCGGCCTGCCCGGTGGTTCCACCGATGGTCGCGTAGAGCTCCAGCGCATCGGCGG
>Ga0210110_1000107_pt1 | contig 28490 bp, 19 predicted proteins | sample China_Galinas_PW_2_FD_184865 | JGI IMG/M metagenome (GOLD analysis project Ga0210110, IMG submission 184865) | Wetland microbial communities from San Francisco Bay, California, USA, that impact long-term carbon sequestration - China_Galinas_PWB_D1... | ecosystem: Environmental > Aquatic > Marine... | reverse complement strand
CGGGGGCGGAGCTTCAGTACGGCCGAACACTCGCGCCCACGTGCTCCCGCCGAGCCCGCCCGGGTTCTCTTCGCCGATGAGAAGGAGACGCGAGCCGGCTCGCTTCGCGTCCATGCTGACCACACGGTCGAGGGAAGGGACAACGCCGACGCCGGTGATGAGGAGTGTGGGGGGGATCTCGATGGTGCGGCCATCGTCGGTAGTGAACTGGTTGTTGAGCGAGTCCTTGCCGGAGATAAAGGGCGTGCGGTAGGCCTTGGCGCCGTCGTAGCAGCCCTCGGCCGCGCGGACGAGCGAGCCGAGATTCTCCGGCTTGGCGCAGCTGGGCCAGCAGAAGTTGTCGAGGATCGCGATGCGGTCGGGGTCGGCGCCGACGCAGACGAGGTTGCGGACGCACTCGTCGATCGCGCCCAGCGCCATCTGGTACGGGTCGCCGCCCCGTTCGGGGTCGCCGAGGTTGGTCGCGAGCCCGCAGGCGATCGCGAGCCCGCGACCCGAGCCGGGGACGGGTTCGATGACCGCGGCGTCGGCGGGCCCGCGCCCGAGCGGGCCGACCAGCGGCTTGGCGACCGTGCGCCCCTGCACCTCGTGGTCGTACTGGCGGACGATCCAGTGCTTGGACGCGATGTTGGGGTGGGCGAGGAGCTTGAGCAGTGCCTCGCGGATGGACGGTTGGGGGAGTGGCGGAGTGGCAGAGTGGCGGAGTGGCGGAGCGGCGGGAGGTGACCAGGTTGCTTCACGCTCGGGCGTGGGGATGCCGTCGTGGAGGAACGCCATGGGCAGGCGCCCGACCTCGGCGCCGTCGTAGTTGAGGATCAGCTCGCGCTCCAGTGTGCCGAACGTGCCGAGGACGGCCAATTCGACGTGCTCCTCGTCGCAGATCTGCCGGAGCGCGCCGAGGTTGTCGGGAGGGACGGCGAGGACCATGCGCTCCTGGGCCTCGGAGATCCAGATCTCGGTGTAGCTCAGCCCGGCGTATTTGAGCGGGGCTCGTTCGAGGTGGACCTCGGCCCCGATCTTCTCGCCCATCTCGCCGACGGCGGAGCTGAAGCCGCCGGCGCCGCAGTCGGTGATGGCGCGAAAGAGGCATTCGGCATTCGGCATTCGGCATTCGGAGTCTTGTGCCTTGTGCCGTGTGCCTTGCGCCCCGTCGGGGACGTAGTCCCGTGCACGTAGGATCGCGTCGAGGACGCGTTTTTCCTCGATGGCGTTGCCGATCTGGACGGCGTGGGAGAACTCGTCGGCGTGGGTGTCGGTGAGTTCGGTGCTGGAGAAGGTGGCACCGTGGATGCCGTCGCGCCCGGTGCGTCCGCCGAGGGCGACGATCAGGTCGCCGGGCTCGGCGTCGCCGTGGGTCATGTGGGCGGGCATGAGCCCGATCGAGCCGCAGAAAACGAGCGGGTTGCCGACGTAACGGTCGTCGAACCAGACGGCGCCGTTGACGGTGGGGATGCCCATGCGGTTGCCGTAGTCGCGCACGCCGGCGACGACGTTGGTGAGGATGCGGCGTGGCGGGAGACAGCCGGCGGGGGCGATGGCGTCGGGGTTGGCGACACAGAAGACGTCGGTCGAGGCGATAGGTTTGGCGGCGAGCCCGGTGCCAATGACGTCGCGGATGCACCCGCCGATTCCGGTGGCCGCGCCGCCGTACGGCTCGATCGCGCTGGGGTGGTTGTGGGTCTCGACCTTGACGCACACCGCGTGGTCGTCGTCGAAGCGGATGATGCCCGCGTTGTCCACGAAGACCGAGAGCGTCCAGTCGAGCCCGTCGGCGATGAGTTCGTGCGTCGCGGCCGCAACGGTTGACTTGAGCAGGTTGTCGATCGTAACCGACCCGTCGGGGTTGAGGGTGTGCCCGGGGCGGTTGTTCCAGTCGATCGAGGAGATCCCCTCGCTCGCGCTCGGGGCTGGATGTTCTGTGTACCGGATGCGAGATTTGAGCGTCTTGTGGACGCAGTGCTCGGACCAGGTCTGAGCGAGGGTCTCGAGCTCGATGTCGGTGGGCTCGCGCCCGAGGCGCCGGTACTCGTCGCGGATGGCTCGCATCTCGTCGAGCGAGAGGAAGAGGTGGGCGTCGCGGCTGAGGCGCTCCAGCTCGGCGTCTTCCAACTCGCGGAGCGGGACGTGCGTGCGTGAGAACTCGTACGAGCGCCCGCGTGGCAGCTCGTCGGGGCAGAACGCGCCGTCGTGAACGGCGTGGACGGCCGAGTTGGCGAACACCGCCTCGACCCTGCGCCTTGCCTCGGCGTGGTCGATGCCCTCGAACTCGTAGCGCCACCCGGTCGAGACCTCGGTGTTCTGACCGACGAGGTCACGGACGGCGTCGCGCACGCTGGCGGCGGCCGGGTCCATCACGCCCGGCAACGGGTGGACCTCGACCACGGCCCGTTCGTCCGGGTCGCCGGCGCCGCTCACGCAGCGCTCGGCCACGGGGTCGGTCAGCAGCCGATCGGCGATCGTGTCGAGCTGGTCCTGCCCGAGCTCGCCCTCGATCAGGTAGACCCGTGCGACGCGCACCGAGCGTACGCCGGGACCCGCCGAGCGGGCCAACGCCAGGGCCTGCGCGCCCCGTGGGTCGTCGGGCTCGGCCGGGTGGACCTCGAAGCGGTGGACCGACGGGGTGGCGGGGGGCATGGCCGATGGTACTCGGCGGCGCGGGCCCCGCGCACGGGCTATCCTCGCGCCCCGTGTCCAAGCCCCACGTCCAGCTCTTCACCGACGGCGCCTGCTCGGGCAACCCCGGGCCCGGCGGGTGGGCGTACATCCTCCGCGATCGGGCGACCGGTGCCGAGCACGAGGAATCCGGCGGCGAGCCCGAGACCACCAATAACCGGATGGAGCTGACCGCGGCGATCGAGGGGCTCGCCGCCCTCAGGGCGCCTTCGTTTGTCGATCTCTATTCGGACTCGCAGTACGTGCTCAAGGGTCTGAGCGAGTGGATGGCGTCGTGGAAGCGTCGCGGGTGGCGGACGTCGGGCAAGCAGCCGGTCAAGAACCGCGAGTTGTGGGAGCGGCTCGACGCGCTGCGGGAGCGTCACGACGTGCGGTTCCACTGGATCCGGGGGCACGAGGGGCACCCCGAGAACGAGCGGGCCGACCGTCTGGCCGTCGCGGCGCGGGACCGGGCGGCGGGATAACGCCTGGTGGACGCGGTGGGGTCTGCGCGCCGTGTCGGCGCAGTCGGCGCAGACCGCAGGGTCGGCGGAGCTTGCGTGGTTTGCCGGGTCAATCCGGGGGCGGGAAGCACCGATCAACGGTCGGGCCCGGGTCGGGCTGCGCCGGATCGCGAGGAGGCATGCCGTGAACTTGCTCGAGGTGCTGCAGGCCGCGTACGAAGCGGACGCGTCGGACATCCACCTGATCGCGGGGCAACCGCCGACGATCCGGGTGCACCAGGTGATGGAGCCGCTGGACCTTCCGGAGATCTCGGCGGAGGACGCCGAGCGGGTGTTCCGCGAGATGGCGGCGCCAGAGACGGTGAAGATGTTCCAGCAGAACAAGGACGCGGACTTCTCGTACCACGTCCCGGAGTTGGCGCGGTACCGCGTGAACGCGCACATGCAGACGGGCGCGATCGGTATGGCGCTGCGCATGATCAAGACCGACGTGCCGCCGCTGACCGCGCTGAACCTGCCGGAGGTGATCGCGCGTCTGACGTACCTGCCGCGCGGGATGGTGCTGGTCACCGGCGACACGGGGTCGGGCAAGAGCACGACGCTGGCCGCGATGATCCAGGCGATGAACCAGCGCTACCGCAAGCACATCATCACGCTCGAGGACCCGGTGGAGTACCTGTTCGAGAGCGACCAGTGCCTGATCGAGCAGCGCGAGCTGGGTCGCGACATGCCGAGCTTCGCGTCGGGGCTCAAGCACGCGCTGCGTCAGGACCCGGACATCATCCTGGTCGGCGAGATGCGTGATCTGGAGACGTCGAGCCTGGCGATCTCGGCCGCCGAGACCGGGCACCTCGTGCTCTCGACGCTGCACACGGTCAACGCGTCGCAGACGGTGGAGCGCATCATCGACATGTACCCGGCGACTCAGCAGAACCAGATCCGATCGATGCTCGCCGGGACGCTGCAGGCGGTGGTGAGCCAGACGCTGTTCAGCCGGATCGACCGCCCGGGGATGGTGCCGGCGGTGGAGACGCTGCTGTGCACGCCGGCGGTGCGGAACCTGATCCGCGAGAACCGGACGTTCGAGATCCCGAACGTGATCGAGACGAACCGGTCGATCGGGATGTCGAGCCTGGACTCATCGATCGCGGAGCTGTACTTCAACGGGATGGTGAGCAAGGAGGACGCGATCGCCCAGGCCGCGTTCCCCGACAAGCTGGAGCGTCAGCTGGTCGCCTGAGAGGGGTAGGACCGCATGCCGACATACCGCTATCAGGTCCGGACAGCCAACGGGCAGGTCCAGCGTGGGGAGCTGGCCGCGGACACCGTCGCGACGGCGGCGGCGGTGCTGCGCAACCAGGGGCTGCACGTCATCGGGATCGCGCCGGCGCAGGGGCAGGCGGCGTCGTCGCTGTTCGGTGCCCTGCGGGAACTGAACGCGTCGAGACCCGGGCAGAAGCACGTGCTGGACTTCACGCGTCAGCTGGCGGTCATGATCCGCGCTGGCATCAACCTGAGGGCGGCGCTGGAGGGCATCGCCGAGCAGCAGACTCACGCCGGGTTCAAGAAGGTCATCAACCAGCTCCGCAGCGACGTGGAGAGCGGCAAGCAGTTCAGCGAGGCGATCGCCAAGCACCCGAAGCTGTTCAACCCGCTGTACATCAACATGGTCAAGGCGTCCGAGATGTCGGGCTCGTTCGCGGAGATGCTCGACCGCATCGGCGGGTACATCGCCCAGCAGCTCGAGACGCGAAAGATGGTGATCGGCGCGTCGATCTACCCGGCGATCATCGGCGTGATGGCGGTGGGCGTCACGATCTTCCTGCTCACGTTCGTGCTACCCCGGTTCTACCAGGTGTTCGAGGGCAAGGAAGACGTGCTCCCCTGGGCGACGAAGTTCCTGATGGCGACGAGCCAGTTCGTGATCGCTCAGTGGCCGTTCATCGTGGGGGGCGTGGTCGGGACGGCGCTGTCGTTCTTCCTGTTCAGCCGCACGGACGTGGGGCGGTTCTGGATCGACAAGATGAAGCTGACGGTCCCGATCTTCCGGGCGATGTTCCGCTCGCTGTACATCAGCCGTTCGCTGCAGACGATGGGGCAGCTGATCAACGCTGGTGTGCCGATGCTGGACACGCTGATGATCACGGCCGACGTGTCGGGCAACCGCATGTTCAGCGGGCTGTGGAAGCGCGTGTACACGAGCGTCAAGCAGGGCAAGAAGATCAGCGCGCCGCTGCAGCGTGACACACTGCTGCCCAAGGCGGTGGTGCAGATGATCGGCGCGGGCGAGGAGTCCGGTAAGCTCGGCGAGGTTCTGGACGAGATCTCGGCGTACTACGCGAAGGCGTTGCGCGATACGATCAAGACGGTCACGAGCCTCATCGAGCCCCTCATGATCCTCGTGATGGGTGCAATCGTCGGATTCATCGCGATGGCGATCATTCTGCCGATCTTCAAGATGAGCCAGCTCGTGAAGTAACCGATACTTCGCCCCGGACGGGGCGCGGTTGCGGCGCCCCGGTGGGCCGATGGCCCGGAGGGCTTCAATGCGCCGACGCCGAGGCTTTACGCTGATCGAAGCGGCGATGACCACCGTGATTATCGGGGTGGGCATCGTCGCGATGGTCGATGCGCAACAGGCATTCATGCGCTCGAACAACTGGTCGAGCCAGGCCTCGACCGGCGCCTTCCTGGCCAACGAGATCCGGGAGATGACCAGGTACATGCCCAGGCACGACCCGGTCACCGGGATCGAGGTGGACAGCTCGGGCGGGTCGCCCGTGATCTCGGGCTGGGGCGTCGAGCCCAACGAGTTCACCGTGGACGACCTCGACGACGTGGACGACTTCGACGGGCTGGAGTTCAGCTACATCGGCAACGCGGATCCGACCGACGGCGACCTTCCCGGCCCCATCGACGCGTTCGGGCACGTCATCCCCGAGGTCGATAACAACGGTGACGTCGTGCAGGTTGCCGGCGTGGACGAGCCGATGCAGGGGTGGGTCCAGAGGGTCAGCGTGCAGCCGATCATGCCGTTCAACACGTCGACCGTGATGTCACTGGCGACGCTGGCGACCGACCCGGAGGGAATCGGCATCGGACGCTACCCGCTGCGCGTGACGGTCACGCTGACCTACCAGGGTGTGCTGGATCCGCAGCCGGAGGACGTGACGGACGTCGAGTGGATCGTACCGTGATCGAGAGGCCCTGGAGGAACGCGATGCGTATGCGCAAACCGAACGCCGCCCGCAGGCGCGGCGCGGTCTCCGTGCTGGCGATGATCCTTCTGATCCTCTTCGGTTCACTGGTTGCGGCGATGGCGATCTCGAGCAAGGGCAACATCAGGACCGCGGCGACGCACATCCACGTGGTCAAGGCGATGGGAGCCGCCGAGACGGGGCTGGCGGTGGCCGAGGCGCGGCTGAGCGAGGCCGCGAACCGCTTCATCGTCGCCCACAGCGACATCGACGGGACGTTCGGGTGGGACCTGTGGCGTGGGAACCTGACGGGGTACGGGGCGGTGACGGTGACCGCGCCGCCCAGCGGGTACGTCGAGACCAACAGCCCGGCAGGGCTCGGGCAGGCGCTGCTCAACAACCACGCGGCGGACGCGAACATCGACACCTCGCAGGGGGTGGCGGCGCCGCAGTTTGTCGCGGCGCCCGCGGGCGTGGACCCGCTCGAGTACAAGCTGACCGACTGGCTGGTGACGCCGGCGGTGCCGGTCGCCGGCCCGGCCGGGAGCGCTCCCGAGATGTTCCAGATCACCTACGCCCCGCTGGCGAACGGGACGGACATCCGCGCCATCGTCACGGGGATCGACACCGCGTACGCCGGGACGGCGCGTGACGCGGCCGACAACCCGAGGCCGATCACGCGCACCATCATGAAGGACTTCCGCTTCGTCAAGCGGGTCAACCACGCGATCATCAGCCCCAGCCGCGTCCTGATCGGCAAGAACGTGATGGTCGAGGGCAACCTCGGGGCAGCGTACGACGACGTCACGGAGGTCAACGGCGACCCGATGGTCCTCCACTCCGACTTCTACGGGATGGACGCAACCCTCGACGCCAAGTACGACGACTTCTTCGCCGCCCTGGCCGCCGCCGACGTGGACGGGGACAACCGGCTCCGTGAATCGCACCCGGTCGAGGGGGCGAGCGGGCTGACGCCCGCCGACTACGACGGCGACGGCTCGCCGGACACGGGCGCGTTCGCCGACGCCACCGGAGACGGGTACATCGACGAGTTCGACATCTTCATCAACCACTACGACGCCGACGGGGACAACCGGGTCAACATCGCGACCGAGTTCGTGGACTCGGGCGGCAACCCCGTGGACCCCGACCTCGCGAGTCTCATCGACAAGGGCACACCCGACCGCAACCGCAATGGGGTGTGGGGTTTCGACGACCTGAACCGCAACGGGGTCAAGGACTCGGGCGAGGACTTCCTCGACATCGACCCGATCTACGGGACGGCGTCGGACAACGCGCTGGGGTACCTCGACGGGTACATCGACCGCCTCGACGCCTACGCGAAGGTGCACGGGAAGCTCTCCTTCCGCGCCACGCAGAGCGACTGGAACGCCGCGAACCCGAACTATCAGGACCTGCTGCGCGGGCCGATCTCTCCGGGGGAGGACGAGTACGCGATGGAGTTCGGCGCGTCCGCGGAGACGCTGCCGGTGTTCGACTCATCGACGTTCGCGGCGGCCGCGACCGACCTGAAGGCGGCGGTGGACGGCGAGTCGTTCCCCAAGCAGGTGGCCGATCAGCTCGGCGTCTCCGTGACCGACCTGGCGACGTACGTCGAGACGACCAGCCCGGGGACGGTCGGCGCCGGCGGGAAGCTCGTGCCGCGTTTCCTGAGGCTCGACCCGGACACGGACGGCGACGGGTTGCCCGACAACTGGAACGACCCGAACACCTACTTCGAGGCGATGCCGTTCAACAGCCCGAACTTCGCGGACTGGTACTACCGCCCGGTCTACGAGAACTTCGAGTTCAAGGACGTGCAGATCCCGATGGGCACCAACGCGCTGTTCGTCAACTGCACCTTCGCCGGTGTCACGTGGGTCCACTCGTACTCGGACAACACCCACGCGCACTGGAGCAACTACGGAAAGCTCGAGATGAAGAGCGGCGACACCCACCCCACGCCGGTCTACGACCGCACGACCTACGGCGACGACCCCGGCGAGGACTCTTCGGAGGTCTACATCGGCGCGTCGCCCTCGTTCGACCCCGCCAGCGGGAAGTACCTCATGCGCGCGGTCAGCCCGCTGGATAAGGCAGACATCCTCAACAGCGAGATCCCGACCTACGACCCCACCGACTACTCCCAACTCCCCGAGCCGCTGATGATCACGTACAACGGCGGCACGTTCCGCGTGATCGACACGCGTCCGTGGTCGAACAACATCCGCTTCCACGACTGCATGTTCGTGGGCTCGGTCGTCTCGGACACGCCGCTGGAATACACGCACTCACGCAACAAACTCCAGTTCACCGGCTCGACGCAGTTCGTCGATTCGCACCCGGATGAGCCGGGCAACTCGCTGCTCAACCCGGACCCCGACGACCTCGACGTGATCGAGAGGAGCTCGATGCTCCTGCCCAACTACTCGGTGGACATCGGGCAGTTCAACAGCCCGACGACCCAGAACGTCGAGCTCAAGGGCGCGATCATCGCCGGCGTGCTCGACGTGCGCGGCAACACCACCATCGACGGCGCCCTGCTGCTCACCTTTGCGCCGACCGCCGGGCAGGGCCCGCTCCAGGACCACCTGGGCAACCCCGTCGGCAATCCATCCCTGTTCAACACGTCGATCGGGTACTTCGGTCCCAACGACGGCGACGAGGAGTCGCTCGACCCGGAGACGCTGCCGGTGGTCGGCGGGCAGAGGATCGCCGGGTGGGACACCAACGGCGACGGCATCGCCGACGTCAGCCCGTTCGAGCCCCAGCCCGCCGGCTCGGTCGCCATCCCGTTCAACGGGTACGGGCAGGTCGATATCCACTTCGACCCGGACATGTCGCTGCCCAACGGGATCCAGCTCCCGATGCAGATCGACCCGGTCGGCGGCTCGTACGCGGAAGGGAAGTTCTGATGCAGCGCACACCACGACGCCGCGGCTTCAGCCTCATCGAGTTCCTGATCGCGCTGACGATCAGCTCGACGCTGCTCGCGGCGTCGCTCTCGGCGCTCGACGCCTCGTTCAAGAGCTACAAGGCCACCACCGAGTCGGCCGCGATCAACGTCTCCACGCGCCTCACCATGCACCGCCTGACCTCGCTGATCCGCAACGGCGAGGAGTTCGGGCCCTACCCATCCAACCCGCTCGCCACCCCGGAGATCACCACGAACACGCTCGAGTTCACCGCGATCGTTCACCACGACGTCAACCCCATCAACGAGGTCAAGCAGGTGTGGCAGATCAGCCGCGTCGCCCAGACCGGCGACCTCGGCCCGTACCGCCTCGACGCCACCATCACCACCATGCAGGGCGGGGTTGCGCTCGGCTCACCGGTGACCCAGACGGTGATGTACCGCGTGAAGGACGCCGTCTTCACCCTCGAGTACGAGCCCGGGCCGCGCCTGCGCCGGGCGACGATCGACCTGACGGTCGGGCAGCGCCAGGACCAGGCCGACACCATTGTCACCGACATCGATACGCCACTGATCCGGATGGTGTCGTCGGTGCGTCCGCGCCGCCTCGAAGACTAACGCCGCTCGCCCAGCGCCGCGGGGATCAGGTCGGCCAGCTCGCGCGCCAGCAGCCCGCCCGGGGCGTGGCGCTCCGCCCACAGCTCACCCGCGCGCCCGTGCGCCCACACCGCCACCCGCGCCGCGTCGTACAGGCTCAAGGGTCGCCCCGGCGGGACCGGCACCCGCTCGCGCACCGACTCCGGCAGACCCGCCGGTGGGGGGGGCGCCACGAACTGCGCGACCAGGCCCGCGATCACCCCCGAGAGCACGTCGCCCGTGCCCGCCGTCGCCAGGCAGGCGTGCCCCGTCGGGCAGGTCCACGAGCGTTGCCCGTCGCTGACCACGGTCCCCGCGCCCTTAAGCACGACGATCGCGCCGAGCCGACGCGCCAGCTCGCCGCCCGCCTCGGTGCGTGACGACGCGTCGGTGCCCGGCGCGCGCACCTTCACCGACTCTGCCAGACGCCGGAACTCTCCCGGGTGCGGCGTGAAGACCGCCCGGGCCCGCAGCTCGCGCGACAGATCCGGCACCCGCGCCAGCGCGTTGATCGCGTCGGCGTCGATCACGACCGGGCACCCCTCGCGTCCGATGACACGCAGCGCCAGCGACTCGACCTCCGCCCCGCCGCCCAGACCCGGCCCGACCACCACGCACTCCGAGGTGTCCGCCGCGTCGTCGATCACCGCTGCTGCCTCATGCGGCACCACACGCCCGGAGGCGTCGGTGGGCAGCGCCCGCCCGGTGGCCGAGGGCTCGACCACCAGCCCGGCGTCGAGCACAGGGGCGGGCATCACGAGCTTCGCCAGCCCCGCCCCGGTCCGCAGGGCCCCCCGCGCCACCAGCGCCGGCGCCCCGATCATCCGCGGGTCGCCCGCAGAGCCGCCGATAACCGACACGGTCCCGAAGGTCCCCTTGTGCCCGGCGGGGTCGCGGGGGGGCAGGCTCGGCAGGTCCGTGGTCATTCGACCGACTCGACCTTGATCTGGAGGCGTCCGAGCAGCGGGGCCATCGCGGCCATCGCGGTCGGGCCCTGCCCCTCTTCGAGCGGCGTGACCACGAGCGCGATGTGGGTGGCGTCGAACGGCTCGTCGTCCAGCACCGCATCGAGATCGACCCAGCGCTCCGTGCCGTCAACCTCGAGCAGCGCCTGCGCCCACATGTGGTACCCGAACACGTCGGTGGCGCCGGCGAAACTCGGAACATAGATGAGCCCGCTGGCGACGCGGGCGGGGATGCCGTCGGCACGCAGCATCGCCGCCAGCAGCACCGCGTGCTCGGTGCAGTCGCCCTCGCGCGTCCGCGCCACCTCGCCCGAGCCGGCGAAGCCCACACCCAGCGACTTCTCGCGCACGTACCGGTGCACGTAGCGGCGGATCGCCTCGGCCTGGTCGGCGGGACGGTCCGACGCCGTGCGCACCGCGTCCTTTGTCAGCTCCTTCACCTTCTCGTCGGTCGGGTCGATCATCGACGACGAGCCGAGCATCACGTCGCGGTCCACCTCGCCGGCCGGCGCGGGGTGGTCGGCGTCCACCTGCACCCGTGCCGAGCGCTCGTCGATGCGCGTCACCCGCTGGGCGCCCTCGGTGGGCAGGTCCGGCAGCTCGGCGTCGGACATGCTGAGCACGTAGCTCGCACGGCGCGAGGTCCGTGCGTTCGCGATCGGCCCGCCGGCGCTCACCAGCGTCGAGACCATCATCTCGGGCGGGTCGAGCTCTCGCATCGCTGCCTCGCGCGTCGTCGCACGCATCGTCACGGGGATGCCGCCGATGTTCATCGTCGAGAGGATCGTGTCGCCGCTCGCGTCGGTGTACTCGATCGAGTCGATGTCCGGGGTGATGCTGTTGGTGAGCACCCAGCGCGTTGCCTTGATCTCGCGCCCCTTGGCCGTGATGGTCTCGGGCGTGGGCTCGCTGCGGGTGGCGATGAACGTCGCGAGTCCGAACGAGGGATCGATCGTGCAGATGCTGATCTCGGTGGCGCCGGCGGCGATCCGCTTCGTGACGTAGTCGTCTGCCGCCGCGGGCGTCAGCCAGATGCCCAGCGGCACGGGCGCGTCCTGCTCGGTCCGCTGCCCGCCCGACTCCGTGACCCACACGACCTTCTTCCGCGCTTCCGCGGCTCTGCGCCGATCGTCCAGCTTCGATTCCTGCGCCTTGAGTTGATCGAGCTTCTTCTGCGCGGCATCGACTTTCACGTCGAACAACCCGCGGAGGAACTTGTCCGTCTTTGCTTGGAGTTCCTGACGGAGCGCGTCGAGCTTGTGCTGCTTCTGCTCCAGCTCATGCTTCCCATCGGGGTCGCCGGCATCGCGGAGGCGCTTGACCTCGCCCTCGGCGTCCGAGACCTGCTTGCGCAACGACGAGAGCGTCGGGTCCTTCTCGGCGGCGGCGCGCATCTCGTCTGGATAGACGATGTCGCCGGGCTCGGCGGCCTGCAGGTCCCACCTGGCGAGCTCGTTCTGGGCCGACTCGATCTTCTTCCTGAGCCCGGCGAGCTCCTCGTCGATCTCGCCGACCTTGATCGCGTCTGCCGCGAGCTCTTCGAGGCTCTTGTCCGTGAACGTGAAGTCCTGGCGGACCTCGCCGGCCCCAAACTTCATGACCGATTCCATCCAGAGTGGTTTGCCGCCGCGTGTCTCCTTGAACGCGCTCGACATCACAATCGAGACGGTGCTGGAGCCGCGTTTGACGTCGATGCGCGAGTCGGAGAGGGTCTCGATCCGGTCGCCGGTGGTGTTCTGGATGGTGTGCATCCAGCCGGCCCGCTTGCCCTCCATCTCGATGGTGTACCAGCGGTCGTAGTCCTTGCCGCCCAGGGCTGGGGCGGACATCAGAACCACAGCCGCCACGCGGGTAAGCCATGTCCTCATGCGGCTACTGTACGGCGAGGATGATCGACACGCACTGCCACCTGACCTTCCCCGACTTCGCCGGGCGCGTGCCGGACGTGCTCGAAGAGGGCGCGTCCCGAGGCGTGAGCGGGGCGATCACCATCTCGACCACCACCCGCGACTGCCTCGAGGCGCTCCAGGTCGCCGAGGTCAACGAGCGGGTCTGGTGCTCGTCGGGCGTGCACCCGCTCTACGCCGACCAGGGACCGCACGAGTGGGACAACCTGCGCATCGTCGCCGAGCACCCCAAGTGCGTGGCGTGGGGCGAGCTGGGGCTCGACAACCACTACGACAACCCTCAACGCGATCTTCAGCGGGCGGTGCTCGACGAGCAGCTCGCGTTCATCGTCGCCTGCCGCCCGGCGATCGAGCTGCCGGTCGTGCTGCACTGCCGCGAGGCGTTCGGCGACCTGATCCCGGTGCTGCGGGCGACGTCGCTGCCGCCCGAGCGCTTCGTCTTCCACTGCTTCACCGGCGGGCCCGACGACGCGCGGGCGGTGCTCGACTTCGGCGCGATGATCTCGTTCACCGGCGTGGTGACCTACCGCAACGCGCCGGAGGTGCGCGAGGCCGCCCGCCTCGTCCCGCTCGACCGCATCATGGTCGAGACCGACGCGCCGTTCCTCAGCCCCGAGCCGCACCGCGGCACGCGCCCGTGCCGACCGGCGTTCGTGCGTGACACGGCCGAGCGGCTGGCCGAGGTCCGCGGCGAGAGCTTCGACGACTTTCACGAGGCGGTCAACGCCAACACCCGGCGCTTCTACGGCGTCGATGCGCGGTGAGCGACCCCCGGGGTAGACTCCCGCCATGACCCTCGCCGTCTGGATGCACGACCTCAACCCGTGGGTCGTCCGCTTCACCGACACGCTCGGCGTGCGGTGGTACGGGCTGGCGTACATCGCCGGGTTCGTCGTCGCGTGGCTCGGGCTGCGCTGGCTCGCCAAACGCGGCACCGTCCTCATCCGCCCGGAAGAGGCCCTCGACGTGGTCGTCACCGGCGCGTTCGGCGTGCTCATCGGAGGGCGCCTCGGGTACGTCGCCTTCTACGAGCCCTCCCTGCTCTGGACCTTCTCTCACTCCTTCCCCTTCTGGGGCGTGGCGATGCTCAACCGCGGGGGGATGGCATCCCACGGCGGGATGATCGGCGTCCTCGTCGCCGCCGTCATCATCGCACGAGGGCGCAGAAACGCCGAGGGCGAGCGCCGGCGCCTGCCCATCCTGCATGTCGCCGACCTGTTTGCGCTCTGCGCCCCGCCCGGGCTGTTCTTCGGGCGCGTCGCCAACTTCGTCAACGGCGAGTTGCTCGGGAAGATCGTGGCTGCGCCCGGGGAGCCCGCGCCGTGGTGGTCGGTGAAGTTCCCGCAGGAGGTCCTCGAGCGTTCGTGGTCGGAGCTGCCGCAGACGAACGAGCAGATGATGCAGATCGAGCGGCTGGCGTACGAGCACGCGCTGCCGAGCCAGCGCGACGCGCTCGACTTCAACGCCGCGTACGCGCACCTGATCGACCAGATCCAGGCGGGCAACACCGCGATCGCCAAGCAGCTCGCGCCGCTCATCTCGGCGCGCCACCCCTCGCAGCTCTACCAGGCGGTGGCGGAGGGGCTGGTGGTCGGCGTGATCCTGTGGTGGATCTGGCGAAAGCCGCGTCTGCCCGGGGTGGTCGGGGCGTGGTTCCTCATCTCGTACGGTGTCCTCCGCGTCGCGACCGAGCTCGTCCGCCTCCCCGACGCGCAGCTGGAGGTCCAGCGTGTCCTCGGGCTCAGCCGCGGGCAGTGGCTCAGCGTGCTCATGGTCGTCGCCGGCGTTGTGCTGCTGACCGTCGTCACCAGGCGCGGGGGTGACAGGCTCGGGGGGTGGGCTAGGCGCTCTTCTCGCGCCCGAGCCGATCGATCAGCAGCGTGACGCCGAAGCCGCCAGCGATCAGCGCGAGCGACGCCGCCGCCCGCCCCGCGCTCGGCGTGTAGACGCGTTCCGCCCAGTGCTTCGGGTCGATCTCGTCGATGTTCTCGTCGTTGACGATGACGCCCGCGACGACGTCGCCGGGCTTGGGCGCGACACCCTCGCGGAAGGGGTAGAGCCCCGCCGGTGCGGCGAGCAGCAGCCCCAGCAGGACGCCGAGCGTCACCTTCTCGTATCGGTGCAGGACGACGCGGAGGATGTTGCTGACAGCGACGACGCCGATCACCACGCCGACGCCAACGGGGACGACGACGCCGAGTTCGGCGGTCACGCCCGAGGCGCTCGCGCTCTTCGCGGCCTCGACGAGGCGCTTGATCGACTCGATGATCGGTTCGTACAGCCCGAGCAGGAGGAGCAGGTAGGCGCCCGAGACCCCGGGCAGGATCATGGCGCTCGCGCCGGCTGCCCCGCCGATCACGAGCATCGCGGTCCCGCCGGTGCCGGGGCCCCCGCCGCCTTCGCGCGTCTGGAGGAGGACGAGCGCGAGCATGACCACCCCGCCGACGATCAGCCCGGCGAGCCCGCCCGCACCCATCGGACGCACCATCCTCCACAGCAGAGGCGCCCCGCCGAGCGTCAGCCCGATGAAGGCGCTGTACATCGCCCACCGCGCGTGCCCGAGCCCGTACGAGATGGCGCCCGCGAGCCCGCCGATCGCGACGAGCGCGGCCGCCGCGATCACCCCGAGCACGATCAGGGTCGGGAGCTTCCATCGGAAGCGAGTGATGTCGCTGACGGCGTCGATGAAGCGTGTGTAGATGCCTGTGGCAACGAGCATGGTCCCGCCGCTGATCCCCGGCACAAGGTTCGCGATCCCCATGAGCACGCCGCCGAGCGCGCAGCGGGCCAACAGCCCGGCGTGGGGTATCGGCTGGGTCTGGTTCGAGGAAGCATCGCTCACCGGTCCGCTATGATCGGCGCTGCCGGGGTTCCGATCCAGCGCCGAGAGGAGAACGCATGAACGTGATGGTCACCGGCGGTGCCGGGTACATCGGCTCTCACGCCGTCCAGAGGCTCCTCCGCGACGGGCACACGGTCGTCGCGGTGGACAACCTGTACCGCGGGCACCGCGAGCCGATGGAGCGGCTGGCCGGCTCGGGCCAGGGGCGTCTCACCTTCGTCGAGACCGACATCGGCGAGAGGGAGAAGCTCGACGACCTCTTCGCACGTCACTCGATCGACACGGTCATGCATTTCGCGGCTCTGGCCTACGTCGGCGAGAGTGTCGACGAACCCCTGCGCTACTGGCGGAACAACACCGCCTCGGCCCTGTCGCTGATCGAGGCAAGCGTCAACGCCGGCGTCCAACGCTTCGTCTTCAGCTCGACCTGCGCGACCTACGGCGAGCCCGGCCCGCGGTTCATCCCCATCCCCGAGACCTGCCCCCAGCAGCCGATCAACCCGTACGGGCGAAGCAAGCTCGCGGTCGAGCAGATCCTCTTCGACACCGCCCATGCGCTGCGCGAGGCTCGGCGCACCTTTGCCTTTGCGGCTCTGCGCTACTTCAACGTCGCGGGGAGCGACCGCTCGGGCGTGCTCGGCGAGCATCACGAGCCCGAGACGCACCTGATCCCGGTCATCCTCCAGGCCGCGCTCGGCAGGCGTCAGGGCGTGACCATCTTCGGCACCAACTACGACACGCCGGACGGGACGTGTGTCCGCGACTACGTCCACGTCGAGGACCTGATCGACGCGCATGTCACGGTGATGGGCGCGCTGAAGCCAGGTGACGAGCGCACGTACAACCTCGGCATCGGGCGCGGGTACTCGGTCCGCGAGATCATCGACGCGACGCGACGCGTCACCGGGCGCGAGTTCGAAGTTGTCGAGGGACCGCGCCGCCCCGGCGACCCGCCGACTCTCTTCGCCGACCCACGCAAGATCAAGAGCGAACTCGGCTGGAGCGCCTCGGTCACCGACCTCGACGAGATCATCGGCTCGGCCTGGAACTGGTTCCGCGAGCACCCGGACGGGTACGCGCGGTGAGGCGTGCCTGCGCCATCGCGCTGTGCATCCTGCTCGCCGGGTGCGTCACCGTCGACCTGGCGCACCCCTTCCGCCCGCCCCCCGCCCCCGAAGGGTTCGACTCCGACCGCACGATCTGGCCGGCGCGGTGGGCGCCCCAGCGGTGGCGCACGCGCGGCGTTGTCGTCGCCGACGCGAACGAGACCGGCAGACTCGTCGGCGTCCGCGTCCCGCCCGACCGCGCCGTCAACCCGCTGGAAGAGGACATCGAGGACGCGCGGGCGCTGGCCGAGACGATGCCCGGCGGGTCGGTCGCGTTCTCGTGGGAGGGCCCGGGTTCGTACGTCTTCAGGCGCATCGAGGCGTCTCCGAGGAGCCTCAAGCCGGACCTGCTGTTCCGCTATGTGTCGGGCACGCCGGTGCGAGAGAACAACCGGACGGTGGTGCGTCTGGAGCGCACGTGGTTCGCGTACTACGAGGCGGAGGGTGGCCCGCCGCGGGGGATCGCGCTGGTCATCCCGGGGATGTTCGGCACGCCGCGCGAGAGCGTGGACGGGTTCGTCCGCCGGATGCGCCGCGAGGGCGTCGCGGTGGTGCGGATGCTCAGCCACCCGTCGCGGTTCACAGAGCGGGTGGAGTTCGACATCGACCTCGACAGGATGGACCGCTCGGCCGAGCAAGTCGCGTCGGTGCTCACCGGGCGTGCGGCCGAGTGCGCCTACGCCGCCGAGGCGGCGTTCGACTACCTGGCCCGCGAGCGTCCGGAGACCGTGGGTGTGCCGCGGATCGGGGTCGGGATGAGCGGCGGGGCGATGGTGCTGCCGACGGTGATGGCCCGCGAGCCGGGCGCCTACGCCGCCGCGGTGAACATCGCCGGCGGGTGCGACTTCTGGTCGATCAACTTCGAGAGCAACTACGCGGATTTCATCGACGCGATCAAGGTCCACTTCACGCCGCGGGAACCAACCGGGGACGACCTGGCCGCGTTCGCACGCGCGTATCTCGCCCACGCGCCGCTCGACTCGTACAACACCGCGCCGGTGGTCGCCGCTGTACCGACGCTGATGATCCACGGCTCGGGCGACCGGGCCGTCCCCGCGTACCTCGGCGACGAGTTGTGGGAGCGGTTGGGGCGCCCCGAACGGCGCGTGGTCCCGCTCGGGCACGAGCTGCTGTTCCTCACGCTGGGGACGCAGATGGATGCGATCGTCGAGTTTCTCGAACGGCACGCGCTCGCGCCGGAGAGTTGAGGGTGCGCGTCGCGGTCAGCCCGTACCACCTGACGACGCGCGAGCCGCCGGCGATGGGGGCGTTCCTGCTCGCCGACGAGGTGGTGACGCTGCGCCCGACGCCCGAGGGCGGTCGCGCCGCCGCCGAGGCCGCCGCCGAGCAGGTGCCCGTCTACCGTGCCCTGCTCGAGTCGTGGGCATGGACGGCGGCGTTGTGGCGTGAGGGCGTCGTGCGTGCGCACGCCGACGGCGATGACCCCGCCGACGACGCGCTCGACTGCCTGGCCGAGCTGCACGGTGACGATCGGCTGGCCGAGCTGCGCCCGCTACTTCGCCCGGACGATGCGGACCGGTTCCCCGAGGCCGCCGCACGCGACCTGCTCAGGGGCGGGCCGGACCCCGGGGTGAGCGTGCCGATCTCGGGCGGTCTCGACCGCTTCGCCTCGCGCCACGGGCTGGTCGTGGTGCGCGCACGCCCGGTATCGGTGGCGCAGCGTGCCGAGGCGAGGCTCGCCGAGCGTCTCGCGTCGTTCGCGGTGCCGGCGCTGGTGGAGGCGGAGGGGGTGCGCCTGCTCGAGGCGCGAGCCGTGCTGGGCGCGCCACTCGACGTGCTTCGTGCCGAGCTCGACTCGGCGTGCGAACGGGCGTGGGTCGGGCGCGAGGTTCGGGGCGATACGCTCCGCGCAGCTGCTCACTCGCTGACCGAGGAGTTCGAGTTGGTGCGCGCGCACCTGACCCGCCCCGACGACGAGGTTGGGCGGCGGGTCCGCGCGGCGACCGTCTCGTGCACGCTCGTGCGCATGCCTGCCGACGCGGTTTTCGTGTCGAGCCTCGCTGCGGCGCGGGCGATGGGCAGGCGCGCCGACGACCGCCCCGTGCGCGAACGCTTTCCCGCCGACGATCTCGTGCTCTCGCTGGTGATCAAGGTGATGGGCGCACGAGGATAGGGGCGCAGCGTTGCCCTGACCTTTGCGGGCTCAGGTCAGGTGTCAGGGATCGCCTTTGTGCATTGGGCGAGGGGCTCTGATCTCTCAATCTGTGATTTCAGATCTGAGATTTCAGATGAGAGACGCCGTTGACGCATCGGCGGCACAATCCGCCTGCCCATTGCCCATTGCCCATTGCCCATTGCCCATTGCCCATTGCCCATTGCCCATTGCCCATTGCCCATTGCCGCCTTTCTACACTGCCCCCATGCAACCCCCGCACACCAACCGTCTGGCGCACGAGTCGAGCCCGTACCTGCTCCAGCACGCGCACAACCCGGTGGACTGGTATCCGTGGGGTGCGGAGGCGTTCGCGGAGGCACGGCGCCGCGACGTGCCGATCTTTCTTTCGATCGGGTACTCGACCTGCTACTGGTGCCACGTCATGGAACGCGAGTGCTTCGAGAACGAGGCGGTCGCGCGGCAGATGAACGAGGGCTTTGTGTGCGTCAAGGTCGATCGCGAGGAGCGCCCCGACATCGACGACATCTACATGACCGCCACCATCCTCCTTACACAGCACGGGGGGTGGCCGATGAGCGTCTTCCTCGAGCCGGAGAAGCTGCGTCCTTTCTGGGCGGGGACGTACCTTCCGCCCGAGCCGGCGATGGGGCGGGCGAGCTTCCCGCAGGTGATGAACGGGATCAGCGAGGCCTGGCGCGAGCATCGCGAGGCCGTGCTCGGGCAGGGCGAGCAGGTCGCCGAAGCCGTGCGCACGGAGTTGGCGTCCCGCCCGGACCGCGTGCCGGTCGGCGAGGCGCACGTCACCGCCGCGGTGCAGACGCTGCTCGCGTCGCTCGATCGGATCGAGGGCGGGTTCGGCGCCGCGCCCAAGTTCCCGCAGCCGGTCTTCCTCGACCTGCTGATGGAGGCACGCGCGGGCGGCGGCGACGACGCGACGGTCGCGGCGATCGACCACGCGGTGCGCCTCACGCTCGACCGGATGATGATCGGGGGGATGCGCGACCAAGTCGGCGGCGGGTTCCACCGCTACTCGGTCGATGCGTCGTGGACCGTTCCCCACTTCGAGAAGATGCTGTACGACAACGCCCAGCTCGCGGCGACGTACGCGCGCGCGGCCGCGCTGTACGACGACGACGAGTACCGACGCGTCGTGCGCACGACCCTGGACTACGTGCTGCGCGAGATGACCCAGCCCGGTGGCGGGTTCGGCAGCGCCCAGGACGCCGAGGTGAACGGGCGCGAGGGGCTCAACTACCTGTGGACCGAGGGCGAGGTGCGGGGTGTGCTCGAGCCGGACGATGCGGCGTTCGCGGTGGAGGTGTACGGGCTCGATCAGCCCAACTTCAGGGACCCGCACCACCCGGATGAGCCGGCGCGGAACGTGCTGCGGTTGAGCGCGCGCCCCGATGCGATCGCCGAGCTGATGGGGATCACGTCCGAGGTGTTCCACGAGCGGTTCGATCGGATCAACAACATGCTGTACGCCGCGCGCGCTCGGCGTGAGCAGCCGCGACTCGACGACAAGGTGCTCGCCGGGTGGAGCGGGCTGATGATCGCCGGGCTGTGCGCGGGGGCCGAGGCGCTGGACGAGGAACGGTTCGCGGACGCGGCGGCGCGTGCGGCTTCGTTCGTGCTCGATCACATGACCGGCACCGACGGATCGCTGCTGCGGGTGTGGCGCGATGGTTCGTCCAAGACGCCGGCGTTCCTCGATGACCATGCATTCCTCGCCGCGGGGCTGGTGGCGCTGCACCGGCTGCGCCCGGACAGGGGATGGGACGATCGCGCGATCGCGTTGATCGAGCGGGGCGAGGCGGCGTTCGGTGACGGCTCCGGCGGGTTCTACGACACGCGGGCGGAACAGGACGACCTGTTCGTGCGCGCGCGATCGGTCCGCGACGGAGCGGTGCCGACGGGTCAGTCGGCGCTGCTGAACACCATGATCGACCTGTTCGAGATCACGGGCGAATCGTCGTGGGGCGACCGCGCGGTCGCGCTGCTCGCGTCGATGAGCGGGGCGGTGGCGGAGAACGCGCTGTCGGCGTCGAACACAACGCGCGGGCTGCTGCGGCTGCTGACCAGCGACAGGGTGGCGCGCACGCACCCGGTGTTCGCGGCGCCGGGAGCTTCGGGCGGGGCTTCGGTCGATCCGGCGGGGGCCGACCCGATCTCGACGCCGGTGGAGGTGTTCGCGTCCGAGGAGCGGATCGTGCTGCGTGAGGGTGAGCCGGCGTCGCTGGAGATCGCGCTGCGGATCGCGGACGGGTACCACATCGTGGCGAGCGAGCCGGGGGCGGAGGGCGTGCGGTTGGAGCCGCTGCGCGTGCACATCGTGGGCGGGACGGGCGTGCGCGCATACGCGGACTACCCGGCGGGCGAGTCGTACGGCGGTTCGCCGGGCATCGGCGCGATCCTGGTCTACACGGGAGAGGTGACGTTCGAGGTCGCGGTTGAGCTGGACGGCGCGTGGAGCGGCGAGCCGCGGCTCGCGGTCACGTACCAGGCGTGCAACGACCGCGCGTGCCTCGCGGCACGCACGGCGGTGCTTGATCTTGAGATCGCCCGCGAGTGACCGTCAGCGGCGGCGGCGCACGCCCAGGACCGAGAGCCCGAGCAGCGAGAGCGCGCCCGGCGCGGGGGTGATCGAGACGTCATCGACGTCGAAGGTGTACGCCTGGTCCACCCCGGCGAGCGTGCCCGAGACGCTCACGCCGATCTGGACGTGCCCGACGTTGGTGAAGACGGTGTTGAAGTCGGAGCCCTCGAAGGTGACGAACTGGGGGTTGGACGGGTCGATGTCTATGTCGATGGGCGTCCAGGTGTTGGGCATGACGGGGATGAAGCTGAGGGCGACCCCGCCGGGGAAGTTGTTCGGCCCGCTGAAGCGGACGAAGTAGGTGAGCGGCTCGGGCGCGTTGTGTCGGATGTAGGTGCTGAAGTGGGTGACGCCGGCGGCGAGCCAGTCGCCGACGAACGCGCCGCCGGAGAAACCGAACTCGTCCTGCCCGCGGGCGACGGCGGGGGTGTCGCCCTCGAGGCTGTTGGCGAAGTTGAACGCGCCCGAGGCGTAGCTCGAGCCGTTGTAGCTGCCGGAGGGGACGTAGCTCAACTCGGAGGTGAGCAGCCCGTCGCGCCAGCCGGCGGCATCGGTGGCGAAGGTCTCGGTGTACGGATTAACGACGGCGGCCTGGGCCACGGCGGGAACCAGTACCGACACACACAGTGCGGATAGACGCATCATCTCTTCTGCCTCCCAAGCAGGTGAACGGTCCACGATCCTAGACACAGCATGCCACGGAACCGGGCGTGTGCCCCCAAACTCTTGGGTTTGGCGTGGATAACTGCGCATGGTCCCAAGCCCGGATCAAGGGCACGCGCCGGTTCGCCGATGCTGCTGTGGGCTGCGCAGTGCGGTCACGGGAGATCGGTGTGGGCCGTATGGGGGTGAATCCTCTGGTACTCATCACGGCGCCGGCGGTGCTTGTCTCGCTGTTCGGGGTCGCGAGCGGTGCGTCCGGTGCTGTCCCGTCTGGGGAGATCCCACCAAGCGTCGGTGTGGGCGTTGCATCCGGGTGGTTCCACCTGGCAGGTGACGTTGTTATCGGGACCACCCTTGTCGCGGTTCCCGCGTGGCTGGCTGTCCTGCTGCGCCGGCGTCGCGACGTGCCGCTCCCCGTTGCCTCGCGGGCGTTGCTGACCCTGGTGACGGCGTGCGGTGCGCTCTACCTGGTCGAGGCGGTGCTGACGTGGTACGGGGTGAACGGGATGGGCGGTCCGCTGAACCTGCTGACGGCGGTGGTGGCGGCCGCCGCCCTGACGGTGCTGGTCCCGGCCATGCCGACGGTGCTTCGTCTGCCGGAGCTGGAGCGAGCCAACGAGCGCCTGCGCGAGGAGGTGGCGGAGCGGGAGTGCGTCGAGGAGGCGCTGCGGCGCTCGCTGGAGGACGCACGGCAACTCAGCGAGGAGCTCGACTTCCAGAAGCGTGCGCTCGACGAGGCGGCGATCGTTGCGATCACCGACCGGCGCGGACGCATCACGTATGTCAACGAGAAGTTCTGCGAGATCAGCGGGTACACCGAACCCGAACTGCTTGGTCAGGACCACCGGATCGTCAACTCCGGGTATCACCCCAAGCAGTTCTTCAGCGAATTGTACGCGACGATCTCGTCGGGCAGGAAATGGCGCGGCGAGGTCCGCAACCGCGCCAAGTCGGGCGGGATCTACTGGGTGGACACGACGATCATCCCGATCGCGACCGAGGGCGGGGGCATCAAGAGCTACGTCGTCATCCGCACCGACATCACTGCGCGCAAGCAGACCGAGGAGCACCTGCTCGCGTCGCAGCGACGCTTCGAGGCCGCGATCCACGGGTCCAAGGACGGGATCTGGGACTGGGACCTCGAGACGGAGAAGGTGTACTACGCGCCGCGGTGGCTGGAGATGCTCGGGCTGAGCGAGGGCGACCTCGGCGACACGCCCGAGGAGTGGGTGAGCCGGATCGTGTCGGACGACCTGGCACGGTTCCAGGACGCGATGCACGCGGCGATCACCGGCGAGACCGAGGCGTTCGAGTGCGAAATCCGGATGATGCACTCGGACGGGAATTCGCGCTGGGTGCTCTGCCGCGGGGCGGTGTACCGCGACGAGGCGGGCACGCCGGTCCGCATGGCGGGGTCGCTGGCGGAGATCTCCGACATCAAGGCGGCGCAGGAGGCGTTGCGGTGCGCGGCCGAGCAGGACCGGCTCACCCGCCTCCCGAACCGCGACACGGTCATGAGGCAGGTGTCCGGGGCGGTGCAGCGCGCCAAGGTTCACCCCGAGGAACGCTTCGCCGTTCTGTTCTTCGACTTCGACCGCTTCAAGGTCGTCAACGACAGCCTCGGGCACCGGGTCGGGGATGCGCTGCTCGTCGGCATCGCGGATAGGTTCCGGGCGAACCTCCGCGAGAAGGACATCGCGGCGCGGGTCGGCGGGGACGAGTTCGTGGTCCTGCTCACGGACCTGCAGGACTTCGACGAGGCGACGCGGGTCGGCGACAGGCTGCTCTCGGCGTTCCGTGTGCCGCACCGGCTGGAGGGGCACGAGGTTGTCTCGACGGCGAGCGTTGGGCTGGTGACGAGCGACATGGGGTACGACACGGCCGAAGCCGTGCTCCGCGACGCCGACGCCGCGATGTACCAGGCAAAGGCCGCCGGTCGCGGGTGCATCGTCGTCTTCGACAAGACGATGCACGACGACGCGATGGATCGCCTCAAACTCGAAGAGGATCTGCGCTGGGCGATCACGCGCGGGGAGTTCTACCTGACCTACCAGCCGCTCATCCGTCTCGAAGACGGGGCGTGCGTGGGGTTCGAGGCGCTGATGCGCTGGGAGCACCCCGAGCGCGGGCTTGTCGGGCCCGACCGGTTCATCCCCATCGCGGAGGACACCGGACAGATCGTGGAGCTCGGGGAGTGGGCGTTGCAGGAGGCCACCCGGCAGGCCGCCGAGTGGAACAAGCGCATCGCGTTGCCCGAGCCGCTGACGATCAACGTCAACGTGTCGAAGCGTCAGCTGGGACAGTCCGGCTTCCTGCCGGCGGTGGAGCGCGCGCTGTCCGGATCCGGGCTCGAACCCGCGCTGCTCAAGCTCGAGATCACCGAATCCACGATCGTGGACAACCGGCTCGACATGATCCCGACGCTCCAGCGGCTGCGGGAGACCGGGGTGTGCATCGCGATGGACGACTTCGGCACCGGGCACTCGTCGCTGAGCGGGCTGCACCGCTTCCCGATCGACGTGCTCAAGATCGATCAGAGCTTCGTGAGGTCGATGGAGCAGAGCCGGGCGTTGGCGGCGGTGATCCACGCGATCGTCACGCTGGCCCAGCACCTCGGGATGGCGGTCGTCGCGGAGGGCGTGGAGACGACCGACCAACTGGCCGCGCTCCAGGCCCACGGGTGCGACTTCGCCCAGGGGTTCCTGTTCAGCAAGCCGCTACGGGCCGAGGACGCGGAGGGGTACCTGGCCAGCCGTCTGGGGCGGGAGGCGGCGTAGACGAGCCGGTTCCCGCCGGGGGCGCGGGGCTCTTGCCCGGTCATCCCGCCCGCTATACTTGTCCGCTTGCGGGCGTAGTTCAGTGGTAGAACGTCAGCTTCCCAAGCTGAATGTCGTCGGTTCGACTCCGATCGCCCGCTTTCCTCTCCCCCGGCGTGCCGGTCGATGACTGGGCGTGCCTACCACCGACAGCAGAACGACTTACGGCTCGCGGAGCGGCGTCGGTTTCGGTGTCCTCGCGCGCGCCGTCACTGTCGCTCGATGCCTCGTTCAGACCCTGTCGGCCTGTTTCTCCTACAACACTCACTGCAACGGATCGGCTCGGCTCGATCGGCATAAGGGGTAGCGCGTCGAGTGCTTCACGCTTCGCGAGCAGCTCCGGGTCCGTGTACCGATTCATGGTCAACTCGGGCGTGCCGTGCCGCATGAGGGCTTGAGCGGTCCGGGGAGCGACGTCGGCCGACTTGGTCAGGTGGGTGGCGGTCGTGTGCCGGAGAGCGTGCACGTCAATGGTGCGGCCGTCAGCGTCTCGCTTAGGGATGCCCGCCGCAGCCAGGTCTCTTCCCAGGATCTGGTTGAGGGCCTTCGGCACTGTGAACAGACCGGCGTCAGAACTCGTTCCCTCCTCCAGTCCAGAGAGCCAAGCTTCCATGTCCGAGGCCAGATCGGCGCGGAGGGGGATCGTCGCAGCCTTCCGGTTCTTGGTCGTCGTGGCAGGCAGCCGGATGTTGGGCCCAGCAGGGTCCAGGTCCACATCTCGGATCCGCGTCTTCTCCAGCTCGCCTCGCCGCAGCCCAGTGAGCACCAGCGTCTTGTAGATCAGAGCCCGTTCCAGTCCCAGCCGCTCAAGTTGTGCCTTCAACTCAGGCCGGACCTTCGCGCCCAGCTCGCCCTTCCGCTTCCCGCGGCGGATGGTCGTGGCGTCTCGCAGCGGACGTTCACGCGCCGTGCGGAGCAAGCGGGCCAGCTCCTCCTCCGTGAGGGCTCTCCGCTGCCGTCGCACGTCGCTTTGTTCACGCACGTTACCCAGCGTGGAGAGCGGATCCCCGAGGAGCCGGTGTCCTTTCCTAGCCCAATTCACAAACGCCTTGATGCTGGCGAGATAGGTATTCACGGTGCGCGGACCCATGCCCTCCTCCAGTCTGGAGTTCACCCAACGCTCAATCTCTGAAGCCCGGATGGCGGTCAGGGTCTCGAAACTGCAGTCGTCCACCACACGCCGCAGCCTTCGCAGCGTCTCCCGCCGGTGCCACTCCGTCGTCCCCTTAGTCAGGAGCGAACGCTCATACTCCGCGACGTGCTCGGGGAGCGGCCGGGAGCCGTGCTCACGTGCTTCGAGTTCCTCCTTCGGCAGGGATCCCGTCCTGACTCGCTCGGCCTCTCGTGCGCGGTCATTCGCGTTCTGTTGGGCTGCCTGCTTGTCCCGACAGCCGGTGGACTCGCGGACGAGCCGTCCGTCCTCGTTCGTGTACTCCATCCAGTAGACGGAGCCCTTGTCCTGAACATGAGTACCGTCATCGCTCAGCGGTGCAGTCTTCATGCGGCCACCCTTGCCCCTCCAGCGGGCGTGACGCTTGCCGCATTTGGTGATGATCTCCGCACGCGGAGGAATGGGGCGGGTAACCGTTGGTCTGTAGACACTCGGCATCAGTGAGTCTCCCGACGCTGCGGCTCTTCTGAACCGATCGCCTCATGAGCGTAACTGGTTTCTCCCGGGTTCTCGGGGAAGCGAACATCCGAGGAGGTTCGGGGCTCGCCAGGGCGCTCAGGGGCACCGCCCGGCGTGCGTTCCACGTCGCCGTTGTCTCCCCGACCGGCTCGGGGTAGCGGCGGGGAACCTGCCTCCGCGGGTGGTGCTTCCCCGTTGTGTCCCCGAGCAGCGTGGGGAAGCGAGAGAGTGCGTTCCTCCTTCGCTGCCTCGGGGCTCCCGGCACTCGCGGCGTCCCCTTCGCCTGCCCCGTCCTGCCCGATCCTGTCCCGAAGTGTCTCTGGGGTGATGAGCCAGTCGGCTCGCACCGTGTCCGGATGGCAACTCAGGCGGTAGGTAGCCGGTATGCGCCCGCTTCTCTCAGATACCCGCTCAATAAGCCCCCTCTCGACGAGCTTGCTCACGTGGCGGTGGATGGGTGAGGGGGATCGGACCTCGTTCACACCCAACGCCTCGGCTTGGGGGATGGTGAACTGCGATAGTCCGAAAGTTGCGTACAGCCCTAGGGCGTACCCCTTCTCTGACGGCTTCAGGCCGAGTCCCAGTGAACGTCCTAGCGGCGATAGCAGGAGTTCCCTCGCGATTGCGTAGTCCTCCACGGTCGCGACGATCTCAGTCCCGTGCTCCGGCCGTTCGGTGCGCTGGTACTGGTGCAGGAGGGCGATGACCTTGATCAGGGAGAGGATCTGCCCAATTGCTCGCCGGGCTTGGGGAGCGTCCACGGGTACGACCTGCGCGATCAACACCGCGAAGGGGATTCGGACGACCACTCGCTTCAGGAGTCGCTGGGCCGTCACGAGCACCGCCAGGTTCTTTCGCTCCTCCGGCAAGTGGGCCGCCGTCAGTGCTTCAGCGTCCAAGATGCGCCGGGTTTGCTCGGGGCTCTGATCCGTGGCGAGGAGCAGCACGCGGTTCATGTCCTCCCCGAACTCTCTGGCATTGGTCGAGCTGTCAACGTATGCGATCGGACCGTACTGATAGACTTCACGGGTCTGCTGGCCCCCATCCGGCCCCTTCTCGGTCACGACCTTGCGCAGTTCTCCGGAAGAAAGCAACTCCCGAAGTGCTCGTGTTCGCTCTGCCCTTGCCTCGGCATCACCTCTTGGACGCTCCCCAGCCATCACGAGGATGTGCATCAGACGGCCGGGGGGCTGGAAGTAGTACAGCGCTTGCGGCGTGATATCTGTGGCGTCGAGGACGGCTTCCGGCGGAAAGAACGCCGCCACCCTCTTCATCACAAACGACTTCCCCGAAGAGGAGCAGCCTTGGATGAGTGCGCCGAGGGGCTTCGGCAAGAGACGGCTCGTACCGACGAGGTAAAGTGTTAGCGCGAGCTGGTCTTCTCCTACGATGCCCGCCGCTTGAAGCGAACCAGCGAGCTTCTGGACCAGGCATGGGTCCTTGAGGAGGGCGAGAGCCTTCGCGAGGATGGCGGGATCCGTAGTAGCGAGCTTGGCCGCCACGACCGCATCCCGATCTCTCAGGAGTTCCTCCCGCGACTTGTTCATCGGCTGCGCCCGCAGCTTCCGTTGATCCACACTCAACAGCTGCGCTCTGAGATCCGCATTCTCCTTCGGGGAGAGTCCGCACGCCTTCGTGGCGTTCTCCAGGAACTTGGCCCGGTCCTGCTCCTTGGCCGGATCGATGACGTTCTTGAAGCACACACGGTCTCCTCGCGAGCAGGCCGCCTCGACCTTGCTGCGATCCCGCGGCGTGAACTTCAGCGTGACGGGCTCCCGTTCGGGGCTAGCATTAGGTGAGCAGTCTGTTTGTTCGGCACTCGCCCCGGGGACCACCGGGGCGGTGTCTTTCGGGTGGTCCGTCACTGCGTCCCTCCCTTCCGGATGAACTCCTCGACGGCCTTGGCGGGGATGCGGACGCTCCGCCCGATTCGGACGGTGGGCAGATCCCCCGTGGAGATCCGCC
>Ga0210110_1000104_pt1 | contig 29237 bp, 26 predicted proteins | sample China_Galinas_PW_2_FD_184865 | JGI IMG/M metagenome (GOLD analysis project Ga0210110, IMG submission 184865) | Wetland microbial communities from San Francisco Bay, California, USA, that impact long-term carbon sequestration - China_Galinas_PWB_D1... | ecosystem: Environmental > Aquatic > Marine... | reverse complement strand
GGTACTCCCGCCGAGTCCTGGGACGGTGCCGGGGGACGATGAGGCCAGAGATCGGTCAGGCTCCAGCGCGCTGGGCCACCGTCAGGCCCGCAGTCCAGCCAGGCGCCCGCCCGCCCGCCGGGGGCCGAATCTGCTCGGCGTCGATCCCGCCGCGCGCCAGCGCCCATGCGATCACCGAGTTCGAGTTCCACATTTCACCGGTGGCAAGCTCGTCACGACCCCAGACCGGGGTCGGTATCTCCGAGAGGGCATCGAGGACGCCCCGCGCCCGATCTTCGTCGTCGCTAAGCCGCTGCGGGCTGTCCACGGCCTCGACGACATCGGGGATCTCCCCATCCAGCCAAACGCGGACCTCGTAGCGGAAGATGCGAAGCCGCCCTGCCCAGCCGGCGCCGACCGCGCCTTCCGCGACAACCCCTCGTTGCTTTCCCCGCCTGTCGCGGACCGGTGCCTGCTCGACGATGTACGCCCCCTCGGCAGCCTGAACCCGGAGAGCGGAGTGGTAGAGGTCACATGCGGGGCGCCGCGCCAGCCGCGCCGCCAGCCCCTCATAGACGCGCCCGTTCAACCTGACGAAATGCCCTCCGGCGCCAAGCGGCAGCCAGTAGAGATCGACCCCGGCTTCGCCATCTTCGAAACCCAAGCTCACTCACTCTGCTCGCAGCCGACTGTGGCCTCGAGGACATTGGATCCCAGGAAGCCCACCCTGAGGCACGGTTCCCCCATCGTTTTGGATTGGCGCCCGCTAATGATTGGCGGGTCTCAGCCGGACGGTGCGTGTCGGCACCTCTGGCCCGGTGATCGTCGTCACAACTCCCTTGCGCCCGGCGGCCTGGAACCGCTTGCGCCCCCGCCGGTTCAACTTCACATGGACCAGCCTGGAAGTCCCGGTCGGCACGCTGAACGCGGCGCGGCCGATCCGCAGCCGCCTGATGTCGTTCGGCGACCTGTGGATGCGAAAGCGGGCCACCAGCGTCACCACGCTGTTGCAGTCTTCGTCTCCCCGGCAGCGCAGCTGGAGCACGACCGCATTGTGCTTGACCCGGTAGAAGTGCTTGACAGTGGCGGTAGGCGGCATTTCTTCGGCGCCCACGCCGCCTGGGAGTAACAGCCCGAGACTGGCGAGCGCCATCGAGAGGAAGAGAGCGCCGCGCGCACCACCCCGGCGAGTTCCGCTAGAAGCCATCCTCAAGACAGACTACCCGCAATTTCGCGAGCCGCCGGGCGGCTGCCGGATACGCTCGATGCGTGACCATTTTCCTCACAGCGCCGGAGCGGATCGGCGACGGGATCCCCCTGGCCATCAAGGACCTGTTCGATACCGCCGGCATGCGCACCACCTACGGCTCGCGCCTCTTCGCTGAGCACGTGCCCGAGCGCAGCGCGGAGGTTGTTACGAGGCTCGAAGCAGCCGGCTATGCAAACGCCGGCAAGACGAACCTGCACGAGTTCGCCTACGGCATCACCAGCCAGAATCCGCACTTCGGCGCCGTCCCAAACCCCCTGGATCCAGCGCGGACGCCAGGCGGGTCGAGCGGCGGCTCCGCCGCCGCTCTCGCGGCCGGACTTGCGGACGCGGCCCTCGGGTCGGACTCGGGCGGGTCGATTCGTGTGCCGGCCGCCTGCTGTGGGGTCGTGGGCTTCAAGCCCACCCACGGTCTCGTGCCCCTGAACGGCTGCTTTCCGCTGGCTCCGAGCTTCGACCACGCAGGACCGATGGGACGCGATGTCGGCGCCTGTGCGCAAATGCTGGGCGCCCTTGCGCCCGGCCTCGAGCCTGCCGGGGTCGGTTCCCTCGCCGACATCGAGGTTGGAGTGGCGTGGCTCGACCTGGCTGAGCCGGGGGTGCGAGCCCGCGTGGAAGCCGCGGCCGGACTCTTCCCGAAGTGCCGCGAGGTTGCCTTCCCGCTGCCAGAGGGGATCGGCAAGGACTTCATGCGCGAGGTCGCGGAATCGCACCGCGGGCTCTTTCCGGAGCACTCAGACGCATACGGCGAGAACGTGCGGTCAAAGCTCGAACGCTGCCTCACCGTCACCGACGCCGAGCTCGAGCTCGCCCGCCGCCGGCTCGCCGAGTATCGAGAGCGTGCCTGGGAGGCCTTCGGCAACCTGGATCTGCTTCTGACGCCCACCCTTGGGTTCGTGGCACCCTCGGCCGCCAAGGACGACCTCGAGATCCGCGAGGCCGTGATCCGCTTCACCTATCCATTCAATGCCCTCGGCTGGCCGGCGCTCGCCATGCCCTGCGGGCCTGCCGAGCACGGGCTCCCGGCCTCGATCCAGCTCGTAGCCCCGACCGGCGAGGATGCCCGCGCCCTCGCCGCCGGCGCTCTGCTCGAGAGGGCACTGGCGGCACAGTCCCCCGACTCCACCCCGGCCGGAAGCGGCAGCCACTGAGGCACGGGGCATGCAGCTGATGACCCAGCGGCTGTTGCTGCGCCCGATCGAGCTGACCGACCTGGACGAGTTCGCGGCACTACACGTGGACCCCGAGGTGACGCGATTCATTCGCCCACTCGATCGTGCAGCGGCGGAAGCGCGAATCCAGCTCGCCGAGCGCGAATGGCAGGATCGGGGCTACGGGCTCGCCGCGGTGCTCGATCGCCAAAGCGGCGAGTTTCTTGGCAGGGCCGGGCTGAAGTACTGGCCCGAGTTTGACGAGACCGAGCTCGGCTGGGCACTGCGCAGAAGCGCCTGGGGCAATGGGTATGCGACGGAGGCGGCGCGTGCCTGCGTCGAGTGGGGCTTCGCAGAGTTCGACATGCCCTACCTGACCGCGATGATCAGCCCCGAGAACGTCCGCTCAGTCCGAGTCGCCGAGCGCCTCGGCCTTGCCCCGATGCGCGAGGACGTCCTCCTCGGCGAGCCCGTGGTCGTCTACGGCGTCCGCCGGAGCGACCCGAGCAACTACTGATATTCGACCGAGCAGTTCGCCGACGACGCTTTTCGGTTCGCATCGCCGGCAAACTCCACCTTGATGTCCCACGAACCCGGGTAATTTGGGCTGGGTTCGTAACTCGCTTTCCAATCGCCATTTGCATCAGTCTTGACGGATTGCACGACCGGTTCGGGTGTTGGGACTCGAGAGAACGTGACCTTGAGGTCAGAGTTCGCCACCGCCGGGGTGAGCTTGCCGCTCACTTCAATCGGCTTGCTCTCGACTTTGGCGGCGGGGCACGCAATGGTCAGCGTGGAAGCCGCGCGGTTGTCGACCGGAGGGGTGGGTGTGGGTGTGGGGCTCGGTGACGGGAACTCTCGAATCGGGACCTTGCGGGGCTTCTGGATCGGTCCGAGGGACGTCGGCAACACCGCGGGCAGCAGGCTCCCGATGTGCTTTGCCGCGCGGCGGAAGCGGCCCTTTGCGCGAGCGAGCGCACGTTTGAGCAGCCTCGTGACCTTGGAGTGGTCGGATTTGAAGATTCGCCGGCCCTTGGCGAGCGCACGCTGGGTGGCGCCCCGGGCGGCGGCGAGCGCCTTGCGCTGGACAGTCCGCTGCAGCTTGCCGCTCCATTTGACCAGCTTCGTCAGCTTCATGCGCCGCAGGCGGCGCTGCTCCTTCTTGGTGTCGAATTTCTTGACCGCGCCGAGGTGGATCCTCGCCAGGGCGAGCTCCATCTGCAAGCCCGCCGGCTGGGTCAGCCTGCGCAGGGCCGTCAGACATGGGTGTTTGAGGCAGCGCGGTACACCGATGGCGCGGCGTGTCGATTTCCGCAGCATGACCCGCAGGCCACGTACGCGTTTGACCGTGCCAAGCAGCTCTTTGCGCGCCATGGCGGCTCGTTTGGCGTCGGAGACCGGCACCACCACCGGTGCGCTGAAGGCCGCCACTATGCCGGGCACAGGCGTCAGCAGGGGCACTGGGCAACCCAGTTTCTCCGCGAACTCCGCATAGGAGTGGATCGTCCCCGGATTGCGGCGCAGGACGTCAACCATGATCCCGCGCTGATCGCCGGCGCATTTGTGCTCCAGCTCGGTCAGCGCAGCAGCCACGTTGCCCTCAGTCTGCATGTCGCCGGGGCGGCCGCAGTCGGGTGCCGGTCCGAAGTCGCGCGCCCAGTACTCCGCCCAGCCCTCGTTGAACGCGAAGCCGAAACCGGTGTGGTTACAGGCGGCGTGGTTCTGCAGGTAGTTGTGATGGACCACGTCCCCGAAAAAGTGACCTTCGCTGCCGTCGAAGCGGTGGCGAACCACGTGCGCGAACTCGTGGTGGGTGATCGAGTTGTCGCCTGCGCCGCTGTAGCCAACGGGGAAGTCTCCGGGCCACCACATCGTCTTGTAGGGGGTGAAGGGCACGCCGGCGGTGATCGCATCCGCCTTGATTTCGATCCCGCGCACGGGCAGGGCCGAGCCAACGTCGCGCCGGTATTCCTCGTAGGCCTGGTGCACGCCGGACCAGATCGCACACTTGTGCGACTTGCCCCGCTTGCTCAGCAGCAGCCCGGGGAGAGTGCGCGTCGGCCTGTCGTTGCGATACTGGCCGCTGTCGACTGACCAGTCGTTGATCCCCCAGAAGTCCTTGAGGTGCACGCCGCTGGCATCGCGCAGCACCATCCTCACGAAGTAGTTGTCGTTGTCGGGTGGCGACGTGAAGCTGAATTTGCCTTCGGAGTCGGTGTAGCCGCGGGCGACCCTGCGCCCGGACCACTCGACCGGCCAGAAGCTGTCGCCTCGCTTCCAGAGCTCGACGTTCATCCCGGCCAGCGGCTCGATCGAGCCTCGGTCGTCGCAAAGCCACTGGCCGGTATAGACGGTGCGCTGCGCCAGCGCAGGAGCGGCAAAGGCTCCCCCTAGGCTCGCCACAACGGCGACCGCCGCAAGACCCACTCGCAGAACCCGCATCGGGTCACCGTAACAGCAGCGCTCCCCGCGGTGCAACCGTTGGATTTCCCCGGAGGCGTCTCTGGCTCAGGCGACGATCGTCAGGGCACCGGGGGAGACCTCCAGCTTCACCCGGGTGCGCTCGCCGATGTAGTCGCCGTCGACCTGCACCGGGAAGGGGCGCGTGGTGCCCTCCTTGGTCTCGGAGATCGAGGTGGCTATTGCCTGCGTGACGTCATCGAAGTGAACGACCTGGCGGTGGCGGGCGGCTGGGCGCTGCTCGCTGAAGAGGCGGGGGACCAGGGTCGGCATGTCGCGCTGGGCCGCCCGCTTCAGGACGCCGAGCGAAAGGGTGCCGTCGTCGATCTCGACCCCCTCGCAGACGCGGATCGGGTGGCTCGCGAAGTAGGTGAACGGATCGGAGTTCTGGGCCAGGGCCGTGACCCCCTCGACCGTCTCGCCGCCGATCTCGACCCGCACCCTGACGGGGTTGCGCAGGCTGTGGTAGAAGGCGGAGATCGCTGCCCAGCTGTAGTAGTAGGGGCCCGCGCGCGACTTCAGTTTGGGGTGTGCGTCGACCCTCCTGACCACGGTCGCGTCGAGGCCCACGCCGCAGGAGAAGACGAAGTAGCGGTCGTCGACCATGCCGAGGTCGATCCGCCGCGGCTCCCATTCGTCGGCGAGCGCCAGCAGGTGCTCGGTCGCGTCGACGACGTCGTTGGGGATCCCCAGTGTGCGGCAGACGACGTTGGTGGAGCCGCCGGGGAGCACCGAGACGGGCACGTCCGTTCCGGCCAGGCCGTTAGCGACCTCGTTCAACGTCCCGTCTCCGCCGAAGGCGACCACGACGTCATAGCCGTGATCGCGAACCTCCCGGCCTATCTCAGTGGCGTGGTTCTGGGCCTCGGTGGAGACGGTCTCGACCTCATAACGGCCCTGCAGCGCGTAGACGACAAGATTCTTGAGCCTGTTGGAGACCGTCGTCGCGTAGGGGTTGACGATGATCAGCATCTGCTTCTTGGCAGAGCGCCGCGACCGGCTGGAACGGACTTTGACCATCGTCAGCTGCGCCTGTGGGAATCAGGGAGGGAGGGGAGGGGCGAGAACACGCGTGCAGGGTATTGGGCCGGTGGCTGCAGGGGCCCCTCTTGCGCTCAGGCGGCGCAAGCGATGCGCTCCCGGCACCCGTGCCTGACGCGGGCGCCGGGATGGGGGTGCAAATGCCTTCCGCAAGCCGGTTCTGCGGAACCGGTGCATCTTCGTGACGTCTATGCGCCTATTTCGTGACGCCGGGCACCTAGATCTGCAGCTGAACCGGAAAGTGTCCCTGCTCAGTGCCGCCCTGAATCCCAGATAGCTCGAGCTGCTCACCGAGCCCTCCTGGGCCTGGTTCTGTGTCGAACTGGACTCCAATCACTGCATTTTCCCCTGCGCTGATGGTCCCCTCGCAAAGCACGGATTTGTGGCTTGGATCCTCGGTGGTGTTGGCTTTGCATGGCGCAGACGGTTCAGTAAAGGCGTTGGTGAATTCAAACGGTGGGCCACTGCCGGTCAAGCGAAGCCGAAAGCCATCGACATCCTGATCGAACATGACCCGAATCGCGAACTGATTCGAGCCTCCGAATTCGTAGAAGCCCTGGCCGTTGAGCGGTTTCTGTTCTTCGCCGCCGGTCGTCGGCCTCGGCTGTGGTTGGGGCTGGGGCTGGGGCTGCGATGGGAGCTGCGCCGGGGGCACCTTCGCGGGCTTGTGCGGCTTTTTCGGTTTGACGAGCTTCTCGTGGACGATCACCACGACGCACTTCAACAGCTGCTTGGTCTTGGCACGCTGGAAGCGGAACTTGAAGACACGGACTTCGATCGGGTTTGCACGCGCGTCGCGCTTGGTTGACTTGACCTTGAAGCCAGCGGCTCGGAAGTAGCCCGCCGGCACGCCCCTCTGATTGGGGTGGCGCAGGATTCGGCTTCGGTAGCTGTTGGTCGACTTGGGACTCGCCCGCTTACCGTAGATGGGGCCCTTGCCTTCGTCTTTCAAGGAGAACCGAACGACGCCGGTCTTTCCGTGCTCCATGAACATCGGATTGGGAATGCAGCTGACCTTGAAGGGGCCGCCTACGGGTTTTTCCTTTTCTTCCTTTTCCTTTTCCTTTTCTTCCTTCCGCTTTTCTTCTTCTTCTTCGCTCTTTTTGTTCGGTTTGCCGCTGGGGTCGGGGAAGATCGGCGGCAGGCCGGGGTGGGCCTGGACCAGGTAGTCCTCGGTCTCGCCGTATGCATATGTCTTGCCGGTGGCGCCGCCGCTGCGCGAGGCGGCATTGATCGGCAGCTTCTGGCCCAGCGTCAGGGTGGCCCGCATCCAGAATTCGTTGCTGTGCAGGCCGCTGGCGAACCTGTAGGAGAACGCCCGGACCCGCTCTTTGAGGAACGCTTTGCCGCGGATCTTCTGGTTGACGATGGCCCACTCGTTGTTGAGCAACGGGTTGACGTTGGGGCAGCCGTTGGTCTCACCCCAGGTACCGCTGCGGTTCCAGTCAAACCAGGTGTTCAGGTAGAGGTCCTTGCGGCGCAGCAGCTTCTTCGGGATTCGCCGGGTGTCGATCAATACCGTGATCCGCGAGGTCTTGCAGACGCCAAGCCGTCCGAGGGAGACACCGTCGTCAAAGCGGTCCCTATCGACCTGTTTGGAGTCCGGCTCCCTGTCGCGGCGAATGCCAAGCGAGGGCCCGGAGCTCTTGTGGCGGGGGCCGCTGGAGGCGAGCAGAGAGGGGAACTTGCCGATCACGGCGACTTCGTAGCCGGCGCCGGCGCCGTCCGGGGCGTCTCCGTAGTCGAGCTTGGGCGCAGCGCCTGCCTGAGCCGCAAGGACCAGCAGCATCACTGAGCCGATCAATCCCGCAAGGATCGAACTCCGCCCGGTTGGGCGCATGGAAAATCGGCCAGAACGCATCGGTCTCCCCTCGATTCGTGATCTCCCGTCCAGCAGGGCCATCCTAATCGAGCCCTGCGGCGCTGTGCAACCGCTAGGAAGTTGCCTCGTAGCGGACCACGTCGCCGTCGGTCGCTTCGCGCACCCTGCCCTCGTTGACCAACAGGTCGGCGTGGCCGATCACCTCGGAGAGGGTGAGGAAGGCCTGCGTAACGGCGACGTTCCCCCACATCTCCTGCGCGATCTCATAGCCGGTCCGCGGCTGCTCGGCGATCAGCTTGTAGACCTTCTCCTTGCGCCGGTCGTGCTTGGCGATGCGGTCGTCGATCAGCGCCACGTGGTCGGTGATCGGCTCGCCGTGGCCCGAGAGGACGAACTCGGCCGGCATCTCGCGCGTCTTGCGCATCGACTCGAGGTAGGTGACGAGCGCCTGGGTGCGCTCGGAGGAGTCATCAAGCGGCCGCGTGATCAGCGGGTTGGAGGAGATGTGGGCGATCAGATGGTCGGCGGCGATCAGGATGCGGCGCTCGGCGTCCCAGAAGACGGTGTCCGACGGGCTGTGCCCGGGCCGGTGAAAGACCTCGAGGAGGCGATCGCGGAAGGGCATCGTCTGGCCGTCCTCGAGCGGGCGCGTCACCTGTGCCCGCGACCCCCAGCCGCGGAAGCTCCGCGAGACGCTCTGCAGTGCGAATGCGACCTCCTCGGGGATGCCGTTGCGCAGCATCAGCTGGACCGCGAGCTCGTCCTCGCGCTCCGCGTCCTCGCCGAAGTTGGCCAGCCGTTCCGCGGCGAGGCCGAGCGCCGCGACCTCGGCGCCGGAGCGGCGGGCGATGATCTCGACCAGGCCGAGATGGTCGATGTGCTGGTGGGTGAGGATGACCAGCTCGAGGTCCTCGATCGAGTGGCCGCGCTCCGCCAGCTGGCTCTGCAGCTCATCCAGCGCCTTGCCGGAGTTGGGCCCGGTGTCGATCAGGGTCAGGGGCTCGTCCTCCAGCAGGTAGCAGTTGACACGGCCCACCGCGAACGGGGTGGGGATTCGAAGGCAGTGGATGCCGGCCAGCGCTGCCTGCTCCAGCGCCTGCTCGGGCGTGAGCGTCATGCCCGGATCAGCCCTAGGACCTCGTCCCGCCGGCGCTCCATGTCCTCCCGCGAGAGGAGCGACTCGAGGTTGAGGCGGAGCAGAGGCTCGGTATTGGAGGGGCGGACGTTGAAGTGCCACTCGGGATAGTCGACCGAGATCCCGTCGAGCCGCGTGATCTCCCCGTCGGAGAAGCGGTCGGCGATCTCCTCCATCTTCGCCTCCTGGTCTGCGACCTCGGAGTTGATCTCCCCGGAGATGAAGTAGCGGGAGCGGAACTCGGCCATCAGCTCGGCCAGCGAGCGCTCCCCAGCGGAGAGCAGCTCCAGCATCAGGAGGGCGGGGATCGTCCCCGAGTCCGCGCACCAGAAGTCACGGAAGTAGTAGTGGCCGGACACCTCGCCGCCGAAGACGGCGCCCTCCTCGCGCATCCGCGCCTTGAAGAAGGCATGGCCGACGCGGGAGAGGGCCGAGCGCCCGCCCTCGGCCGCAACCAGGTCGGGCACGGCGCGGCTGGAGCGCGGGTCATAGAGGATCGTCGCACCGGGGTTCTTGGCGAGGGCGGCGCGGGCGAGCAGCGCACAGATGAAGTCGCCGTCGCAGAACTCCCCATTGCCGTCGATGAAGAAGCAGCGGTCGGCGTCGCCGTCCCAGGCGATCCCCAGATCGGCACCGCTCGAGCGCACCCTCTCGATAATCAGCCGCCGGTTCTCCTCCAACAGCGGGTTCGGCTCGTGGTCGGGGAACTCCCCGTCGGGCTCGAAGTACATCTCCTCGAGGTCGAGCCCCAATCCCTCGAGGATCGGGCCGACCATCGGGCCCGCCATGCCGTTGCCGCCATCGACCACGACCTTCATCGGCCGCACGGCTCCGGGATCGACCAGGGAGATGGCGTGGGCGCGGTACTCCCCCCAGATGTCGACCTCCTCGAAGGAGCCACCGCCGGGCGCCTCGCCGAGGCCCGCCTCGATCTCGCGCCGCACGTCGCCGATCCCGGCGTCCCCGGAGAGGGCCAGGGCCCCCTCGCGGATCAGCTTGACGCCGGTGTAGGCCTTGGGGTTGTGGGAGGCAGTGACCATCGCGCCGCCATCGAGCTCGCGCGAGCCGACAAGGAAATAGAGCATCTCGGTGGCGACCATCCCGGCGTCGAGCACCGTGACTCCCTCGAAGATCAGCCCGTCGCGCAGCTCGGCTGCCATTGCCGGGGCGGTGAGGCGCATGTCCCGCCCGAGGGCGACCCGCAGCTCGCTTGGCCCCTTGCCTCGCAGGCGGGCCAGCACGCGAGCGAAGGCGCGGCCCACCGCGTGCGCGGTCGTCTCGTCCATCTCGGTCCCGTAGAGGCCCCGGATGTCGTAGGCCTTGAAGATGCCGGGCGGTGCCAGGACGGGGCGCTCAGTCAAAGCTTCCTCTCAGCGCCTCGTAGCTCTGCTCGAGGGTCTGGGGCATGACTCTGGTGTCGGCGATCACCGGCATAAAGTTGGTGTCGCCGCCCCAGCGGGGAACGACGTGGAGGTGGATGTGGTGCTCGACCCCGGCGCCCGCCACGCGGCCCTGGTTGATGCCGACGTTGTAGCCGTGCGGGTCGTAGGCCTCCTCGAGGCGGCCCATTGCCCGCTGGGCCAGCGCCATCATCTCCGCCACCGTCTCGGCCGACAGGTCCTGGAGGCGGGACGCGTGCTCGTAAGGCGCCACCATCAGATGCCCGTTTGTGTAGGGGAAGAGATTGAGGATCACAAAGCAGTGCTCGCCGCGGTGGACGATCAGGTTCGCCTCGTCATCCTCCGCTGCCGGCTTGGCGCAGAAGATGCACTCCTCCTCTATGTCCTTAGATGCGTCCTTCACGTAGGCAAGGCGCCACGGCGCCCAGATGCGGAAGTTGGCCACGCCGCGGGATGCTAGGCGACCGGCACGGTCGCGGCATGCCGGCCGAGCGGCGGCCTCAACAAGGGGGGTTGGTGAGGCTATGCATGTGGTGCATGCACAAGCTCACAAACCGCCCTACAGCCAGCCGCGCCGGCGGAAGTAGGCGACCATGCCGAGGAACATGACGAGCATGGCGCCGACGATCACGTAGAAGTCGGTCTGGTCCCCCTCGCCGGGCACGCCGACGTTCATGCCCCAGATGCTGGCGATCAGCGTCAGCGGCAGGACGACGACGCTGATCGAGGTGAGAACGCGGAGGATGTCGTTGACGCGGTGGGAAATCACCGACTCGTTGGTCTCGCCCAGCGCCTCGACAACCTCCTTGTAGTTTTCGAGCATGTCCCAGATCCTCTCGTGGGCGTCGACGACGTCGTCGAAGTAGATCTCCATGTCGACGGGGGCGAGGTAGCGCCCCTTCACCTTCTCCAGATCGCGCAGGACTGGCCGCTGCGGGCGGATCACCTTGCGGAAGTTGATGATCTCCTGCTTGACGTTGGAGATGTCGCGCACGACCTCTTCGGAGCGCCCCTCGAAGATTTCGTCCTCCAGCGCATCGAGCTTGTTGCCGATCTTGCGCAGCATCGGGAAGCAGTAGTCGAAGCTGTCGTCGACGAGGCGGTAGAGGAGGTATCCGGAGCCGCGCGCAAAGAGCTGCTCGCGCAGCTCCTCCTTGGTGCGGCAGCGCTCGAAGAGGTACTCGACGGGCTGCAGCGGCTGGTTGGGGATCGTCACGACATAACCCGGCCCGACGAAGACGTCGAGCTCGCCGCTGCCCAGGCGCCGCGCCGTGGGGTCGAAGACGGGCAGGTGCAGGACGATGAACAGGTACTCGTCGTAGACGTCGATCTTCGGCCGCTGGTTGCGGGACGTGACGTCCTCGAGGTCGAGGGCGTGGAAGTCGAAGTTCTCCTCGAGCCAGGCGCGCTCCACCGAGCCCGGGTGCTCGATGTTGACCCAGCGCAGGCCGGAGGAGTCGATCTGCTCGACGTTCGGCTTCTGGGGCTCAGCCTGCGCGGCGGGAATGAGCTCGCCGCGCCGGGTAGCCCGCCGCAGCCTTGGCTTCGGAAGGTTCGGCATCGTTCGTGCTCATCGTCTCGTCGGGCATGATTTGGGACAGGTTAGACGCAAGGGCGAATTCCCAATGAACGATTCGTTCCCTGGTAGGCTTCACCCCAACATAAGCGCCACATCCAGAGGGGTGGAGGGACTGGCCCTACGAAGCCCCGGCAACCACCTCGGACCATTGGTTCGAGGAGAGGTGCCAAGTCCAGCAGGTCGCTGAGGACCTGGGAGATGTGGGGGATGTCCGATCGGACCTCTGCCCCACAGGCGGAGGTCTTTTTTCGAGGCAAAGTCGAAAGGGAAGATCGGATGTCAGTCGACAGTTTGAAGTGCAAGGAGTGCGGGGCGACGTACCAGCTGGCCGCGGGGTATGCCTGCGAGAACTGCTTCGGCCCGCTGGAGGTGACGTACGACCACTCCTGCCTGGAGCCGGCCGAGGCAAAGCGCCGCATCCAGGCCGGCACGCAGGGGATCTGGCGCTATGCGGACTTCCTGCCCTTCGTGGGGCGGCCGGGCGACCCGCTGGAGCCGGGCCTCACCCCGCTGCTGCGCGCCGACCGCCTGGCAGAGCGCCTCGGCCTCGACGCCGAACTGTGGATCAAGAACGACGCCGCCAACCCGACCCACTCCTTCAAGGACCGGGTCGTCGCGGTGGCCGTCGCGAAAGCGCGCGAGCTGGGCTTCTCGACGGTTGCCTGCGCCTCGACCGGCAACCTCGCCAACGCCGTCGCCGCACACGCCGCCGCCGCCGGCCTCGAGTCCTACGTCTTCGTCCCCGCCAATCTCGAGGAGCAGAAGCTGCTCGCCACGAGCGTCTACGGCACCAACCTGGTCGGCGTCCGCGGCAACTACGACGACGTCAACCGGCTCTGCACGCAGCTCGCCGAAACGCGTCCCTGGGCCTTTGTCAATGTCAACCTGCGCCCCTACTACGCGGAGGGCTCGAAGACACTCGCCTATGAGACGGCCGAGCAGCTCGGCTGGGAGCTTCCCGACCGGGTGGTCTGCCCGATCGCCTCGGGCTCGCTGTTCACCAAGGTCGGGCGGGGCTTTCAGGACTGGCTCGATCTCGGGCTCCTGGAGGGCACCCAGCCCGTCTTCAACGGCGCCCAGGCCGAGGGGTGCAGCCCAGTGGCGACCGCCTTCACCGAAGGGTGGGACGTCTGCAAGCCCCAGAAGCCCGAGACGATCGCCAAGAGCCTGGCGATCGGCGACCCCGCCGACGGCCCCTACGCGCTGGAGCAGGCCCGCCGCACCGGGGGGGCCATCGACTCGGTCACCGACGAGGAGATCCGCGACGGGATTCGCCTGCTGGCCGAGACGACCGGGATCTTCACCGAGTCCGCCGGCGGAGTGACGATCGGCGTGCTGGCCAAGCTCGCCGAGCGGGGCGACATCGGCTCCGGAGAGAGGGTCGTCGTCTACATCACCGGCGAGGGCTTGAAGACGCTCGACGCGACGCGCGATAGTTTCCGGATGCACGAGATCGATCCCGATCTCGACAGCTTCGAGTCCGAGTTCGAGCAGCACGAGGAGGTAGTCGCCTGATGCCAGTGACCGTGAAGATCCCGACCCAGCTCCGCGCTGCGACCGGGGGAGAAGCCGAGCTCGAGGTTGCCGGCTCCACCGTGGGGGAGGTGCTCGACGCGGTCTTCGACGCACATGGCGACCTGCGCGAGCGGATCACCCAGGACGGTGACCTGCGTCGCTTCGTCAACGTCTACGTGAGCGGCGAGGACATCCGCTTCCAGGACGGCCTGCAGACGACGATCAGCGAGGGCGACGAGGTGACGATCCTGCCTGCGGTCGCCGGCGGCAGCTGAAACCGCCGGTTCTCATCCTCTGCGGCGGCCGGGGGACGCGGCTGCGCGAGCGGACCGAGACGGTCCCGAAGGCGCTGGTTGAGATCGGCGGCCGGCCGATCCTCTGGCACGTGATCGGCATCTACGCGGCGCAGGGCTTTGAGCGGTTCCTGCTGGCCACCGGCTACCTGGGGGAGGCGATCGAGGAGTTCGCCGCATCGGAGCCCTGGCCCGGCGGAATCGCCGTGGAGTGCGTCGACACCGGGCTCGACACGCCCACGGGCGGTCGCATCTCCCTGCTCGGCGACCGGCTCGGCGGCGAGACGTTCTGCGCGACCTACGCCGACGGCGTCGCCGACATCGACCTTGATGCCCTGCTCTCCTTCCACGGCGGCCACGGATCTCTGGCAACGATGACCGTGGTGCAGCCGCACCTGCAGTGGGGAGTCGCCGAGCTGGGGGGTGACGGGCGCGTCGCGGGATTCGTGGAGAAGCCCCGCAGCGAGCACTGGATCAACGGCGGCTTCTTCTGCTTCGAGCCCGGGGTGCTGGACCACCTGGGCCCCGATAGCGTCCTGGAGCGCGAGCCCCTCGCCGCGCTGGCCGCCACCGGCGAGCTGCGGGCACACCGGCACGAGGGCTTCTGGGACTGCATGGACACTTATAAGGACGCCGTGGTGCTGAACGACCTCTGGGCCGGAGGAGATGCTCCGTGGACAGTCTGGTCCGGCGAGACCGCGGCGCGATGAGCAGGGCGCTGGTCACCGGGGGGCACGGCTTCGTCGCCTCCCATCTGGCGCGGGCACTCCTCGAGAGCGGGGAGGAGGTACGCGTCCTCGACCGGCCCGAGCCCCGCCTCACCGACGTCGGCGGGCCGCGCCTCTCGGGCCTTGACCTGCACGGAATCCGCGACCAGGTCGACCTGGTGGAGGCCGACCTGCGCGATGCCGAATCGGTCGCCACAGCCATCGAGGGCTCCGATTCGGTCTTCCACCTCGCCGCGCAGACGATCGTCGGCGTCGCCCGCTCCTCGCCGGTCGAGACATTTGAGGTCAACGTTTTGGGTGCCTGGACCGTCTTTGAGGCATGCCGTGCTCATCAGGTCGAGCGAGTCGTCTTCGCGTCCTCCGACAAGGCCTATGGCGAAAGCCCGGAGCTGCCCTATCGCGAGGACTTCCCCCTGCGGGGCGCCTACCCCTACGACGCCAGCAAGGCCGCGGCGGACATTCTTGCCCGCAGCTACGCCCGCTCCTACAGCGTCCCCCTCGCCGTCACCCGCTTCGCCAACGTCTACGGGGGCGGCGACCTGAACTTCTCCCGTTTGATCCCGGAGACCGCCGTCGCGCTGCTCGACGGCCGGGCGCCGGTGATCCGCTCCGACGGCAGCCCCGAGCGCGACCTGCTCCACGTCGACGACGCCGTCTCCGCCTACCTCGCGATAGCCGGTGCTCTTGACGGAGGCCGGACGACAGGTGCGATCGGCGAGGCATTCAACGCCGGGGGCGAGCGGCCCCACTCGGTGCGCGAGGTGGTGGAGATGATGACTGCAGCCGCCGGCGGGGGAATCGCCGCCGAATATCTCGGCGCCGGCAATCCGGACGGCGAGATTGACCGCCAGTTCGTCGACTCCACCAAGCTCCGCGAGCTGACCGGGTGGAGCCCGAAGGTCGAGCTGAGCGACGGCCTGCGCCAAACTCTTGACTGGTACCGCGAGCATCCGGAGGTGAGGCCCTGATGTGCGGGCGCTTCACAGTCACCGCGAAGGACACAAAGAAAGTGGCTGACCGCTTTCAGGTCGAGCTGGAACGCTCCCTGGAGCGCAACGTGGCAGGCGACGCGCCGCCGCCCTCCCAGGAGCGGGCCAAACGGGCCTCCTCGGCGCTTGGCCGCTTCAACGTCGCGCCCACCCAGGAGGTGTTGGCCATCCGTTCCTCGCCCGAACTCAACGAGGCCGAGCAGGGCGACCGCGAGGCCCGCCTGATGCGCTGGGGCCTCGTGCCACGCTGGGCCAAGAGCCTCGACGTCGGCTTCCGGATGATCAACGCCCGGGTCGAGAACCTCACGTCCAGCCGCGCCTACTCGCCTCTGATCGGCAAGTTCCGCCACCGCTGCCTGATCGTCGCCGACGGCTTCTACGAGTGGATGAAGGCCGAGGACCCAAGCCAGCCCCGCCAGCCGTGGCATTTCACGGTCGACGACGGCGAACCATTCGCCTTCGCCGGAATCTGCACGCGCAAGGAGTGGGACGAGGCCGGCCCGGGGACGGATGGCGGCTGGCTCTACAGCTGCTCGATCGTCACCACCCCGCCCAACGAGCTCGTCGCCAAGGTGCACGACCGGATGCCCGCCATCCTGCCGAACCAGGAGACCGAGGCCGCCTGGCTACGACCCGACCTGAACGAGAACGACGCCGTGGAGCTGTGCACGACGCTGCCGGCCTCGCGGATGTCAAGCGCGCCGGCCAACCCGAAGCTGAACAAAGTCGGCAAAGGCATCGAGGGGCCCGACCTCCTCATCGGCCCAGGGCCGCAGCCGTAGGCCGCGGCGGCCGGCAACCCGATCTTCTCAGCCGGTCGGTGAGCCGGCAGGCGGCGCGCCCGGGCTAGGCAGCGCGGTCAGCTCGCCGCGCGTCTTCACCGTCGCCGAGCCGGCGCTCGTCTCCACCGTGCACGAGATCCGCACGGCCGGGGTGCCGGTCGTGCGCCAGATCGACGCCAGGCCAAGTTCCACCGGCTGGCCGGGGCGGCCTTTGGGGAGGCTCCACTGCCAGACCTGGATCCCCTCCTGAAAGGTCCCCCAGCTGACCGTGATACCGGGGATCGTCGTGAAGTTTTCGAAGACGTCGCCGAAGTCGAGCGAGGCGAGCTCGGTTCCGTGGGAGTTGAACTCGACGAGCACCGTTTCGGGAACGTCGCCCTGGTCGAGCAGTTCCTTGCCCTCTCCAGTCGAGCGGGGATAGGAGGCGCGACTGCCGGGCGTGTGCGTGACGAGCGTGCGCGGCGGCCTGGGCACCTGCATCCCGCATCGCACCCGGCCCTGCCCGACCGCGGACCCGGCGTCGATCGTCAGGACCGCCGCGACCCTGTAGAGGCGGTAGCCGCTGACGTTCGCTTCGGTGACGCGCATCCCCGCTTCCGAGAGCTGCATCCGCCCGCCGCCTGGGATCGCCGCCGGCTCGGAGTCCGGCAGCGGGTGCTTGGCGACCCAGCTCAGCTGCGCGGCGCTGCCGAGCGGCTTGTCGGTCGCCAGCCAGGCCGCCACGAAGGTCGCGAGCAGGCCGACGGCAACCACGACCAGTGCACCTCGCGGCGGGCGCTTATCGGTGCCCCCATCCATTGGCCGCAAACTATCGCCCGGCCGCCTGTCCCCGCCGCGAGCAAGGAGAAACACGCGCCCGACAGGATTCGAACCTGTGGCCTTCCGCTCCGGAGGCGGACGCTCTATCCAGCTGAGCTACGGGCGCTCAAGGCGTCAGTCTAGCTTTGGGTGCCCCCTTCGCCCGGTCGCGTAGGCTCGGGAGCCATGGACCTCTCGGTGGCTTTCCTCGGCACCAGTGGCGCCGTGCCCTCGGCGCGGCGCTCGACTGCCAGCCTGCTCGTCGCACGCGGGGGCGAACGCCTGCTCTTCGACTGCGGCGAGGGGACGCAGCGGCAGATGCAGCGCTCGCTGGGTCTGGTCCAGGTCGACGAGATCTACCTCACCCACTTCCACGCCGACCACTTCCTCGGGCTCCCCGGGTTGCTGAAAACCTATGACCTCACCGGGCGCGAGACGCCGCTCACCATCTATGGGCCGCATGGGCTGCGCAATCTCTTCAAGTCGCTGGCCCCGATCCTTGGCCGGGTCAAGTTCGACCTGAACCTGGTGGCGCTTGAGCCGGGCGAGTCTGTTACCCACGACCGCTCCGAGGTGCGCGCTTTTGCCGTCGAGCACGGCGTGCGGGCCTGCGGCTATGCCCTGGTGGAGGAAGACCGCCCCGGGCGCTTCGACCCCGAGGCCGCCAAGCGGCTCGGGGTGGAGGAGGGACCCGCATTCGCTGCGTTGCAGCGTGGGGAGGAGGTGCAGGGTGCTTCGGGCCCGGTACAGCCCGGCGACGTGATGGGCAAGACCCGGCCCGGCCGAACGGTCGTCATCACCGGCGACACGGCTCCCTGCAAGGCAACGGTCGAGGCCGCCCAGGGCGCCGAGCTGCTCATCCACGACGCCAGCTTCGCCGAGGAGGAGGCCCAACGCGCCGCCGACACGGGCCACTCGACCGTTGGCCAGGCTGCCTCAGTCGCACGCGAGGCCGGCGTCGGGATGCTGGCTCTCGTTCACATCTCATCGCGCTACCACGTCGGCACCGTTCTGGAGGAGGCGCGGGAGGTCTTTGAACCCACCGTGGCCCCCCGCGACTTCGACCTGATCGAACTCCCCCTGCCGGAGCGCGGGAAGCCGGACCTCATCGCCAACGGCGCACGCGAGCGGGCCGAGCCGCAGGCAACAGAGAGCAACGACTCCTGAGGAAAGGACCGCCGACGTCCCGGGCGATTTGCCCGTTGCGGACAGGGTCTAGATGCATCTCCGACCTGCCCCCATTTGCAGGTGAGGGGGCAGTTCGGAGATGCATTATCGACAAGAGCGGTTCCGGTTCTGCGGAACCGCCTTGGCGGGGTCGAAATGAGCGGTTCCGGTTCTGCGGAACCGCCTTGGCGGGGTCGAAATGAGCGGTTCCGGTTCTGCGGAACCGCCTTGGCGGGGTCGAAATGAGCGGTTCCGGTTCTGCGGAACCGCCTTGGCGGGGTCAGGCGATGGAGGCGACCGCCTCTGCGATCTCGGACGGATACTCCTCCTGGAGGAAGTGCTTGGCGGGGAGAAGCGTCGGGTGCTCAACCCCAAGCGCCCCCATCACGGCATGCCGTTGCTCGGGCCCAATCATCTTGTCCTTCTCGCCCCAGACGACCTGAGCCGGGTAGGGATGCCCGGCAAGCCCCTCGAGGAAGAAGCGCTTCTTCTCGGCGGTCAGTTCAAAGGCGCGCATGATCTTCAGCAGGGCCCGACCGCCGTCGACGCGCTTGAGGAGGGCGAGGTGGGCCTCGACCTCAGCCGCCGGCACGGCCGCCCGGTCCTGGATGCTGGTCAGGTAGTAGCCCAGCCTGTAGGGGAGGGGAAGCATGCTTCGCAGCCAAACCTCTCCGACGCCGCGAATCGAGAGGGGATGCATCGGCCAGGGGCGATGGAACGCGGTCACGTCGATCATTGAGTTGAGCGCCGTCAGGGAAAGGACTCGCTGGGGATTGCGGATCGCCCACTCGAAGCCGACGGGCCCGCCGATGTCATGCACGACGAGGTGGCAGCGCTCGATCCCCAGCTCGTCGATCGCGGCGCCGGTCCACCGGGACAGGCCACTCCAGCTGTAGTCGAAGTCCTCGGGGCGCTCGGCGAGGCCGAGCCCGGGCAGGTCGAAGGCCACGCCGCGCCGGCCCCGCGCCGAGAGCTCGGGCAGGAGGCGCCGGTAGATGTAGGAGCTGACCGGCACCCCGTGGATGAGCACGACTGGGGGCCCGTCGCCCTCCTCACGGACGAAGCTCTCGATGCCGGCGGCCTCGAAGCGCCGCCCGGCGGCTTCGTGACGGGCGATCGCCTCCCTCACCTCCTGCTTCATGGCGGGAGCTTCCCACGAAATGGGTCCAGCGCGTCAACGCTCGCTGCTACTCTGCGGGCGTCCGTTCCTTTAACCCGGTCCCGAGAGGCCAGTAAGGAGCAAGTGTTGAGCGAGAAGGTCGTGCTCGAGCGCGACGACCTGAGGCGAAAGCTGCAGCGAATCGCCCATGAGATCGTCGAGGCCAACCCCGATCCGGGTGGCTTGGCGGTTGTGGGGATCCACACTCGGGGAGCAGTCCTGGCTCGCCGCCTGCACACCCTGCTTGGCGAGCTGACCGACACCGAGGTGCCGATCGGCGACATCGACATCTCCTTTTACCGGGACGACGTCGGAGCGCAGGATCCCGCTGCCCAGCCGGTCGTGCACGCCTCCCACATCGACTTCGATCTCGCCGGGCGCACGGTGGTGGTTGTCGACGACGTGCTCTTCACCGGGCGGACAGTCCGTGCGGCCATCGAGGCCCTCTTCGACTACGGGCGCCCGGAGCGGGTGCAGCTCGCCGTCCTCTGCGACCGCGGGCATCGTGAGCTGCCGATCCGGCCCGACTACGTCGGCAAGAACCTGCCGACCGCCCACGGCGAGCGGGTCAATGTCCGCCTCGAGGAGACCGACGAGGTCGACGAGGTGACGATCTCCGAGCCGCAGGCCGTGGAGGCCGCCTCATGAAGCACCTGCTCACAATCGAGCAGCTCTCCCGGGCCGAGATCGACGCGATCCTCGACCGGGCGGAGAGCTTCGCGGAGGTCGCCCGGCGGGACATCAAGAAAGTCCCGACACTCCGCGGCCGGACCGTGGTCAGCCTCTTCTACGAGGCGAGCACCCGGACCAGCTCTTCCTTCGAGCTGGCGGCCAAGCGCCTCTCGGCCGATCTGGTCTCGATCAAGGCGGCGGGCTCCTCGGTCGACAAGGGGGAGTCGCTGAAGGACACGGTGGCGACGCTGTCGGCCTATGACCCGGCGGCGATCGTGATCCGACATCCATACGCGGGCGCAGCCCAGCTGGTCGCCGAGTGGAGCGACGCCGCGGTGGTCAACGCCGGCGACGGCAAGCACGAGCACCCCAGCCAGGCGCTGCTCGACCTCTTCACCCTGCGGCGGCAGCTGGGGTCGCTGGACGGGAAACGAATCTGGATCGTGGGCGACGTGCTTCACAGCCGTGTCGCGCGGTCCAACCTGATCGCCTTCCAGGAGATGGGCGCCAAGGTGACCCTCTGCGGCCCGCCGGCCCTGATCCCGCGGGGGATTGAGGAGCTGGGCTGCGCGGTCTCGTACTCACTCGACGGTCTCGACGAGGCCGACGTCGTCTACGCCCTGCGGCTGCAGAAGGAGCGAATGAAGGAGAGCTTCGTGCCCTCGATACGCGAGTACGCCGGCCACTTCCAGATCGACTCGCGGCGCCTCGGGACGCGCCAGCTGCTCATGCACCCCGGCCCGGTTAACCGGGGTGTCGAGCTCTCCGGCGAGGTGATCGACTCGCCGCACTCGCTGATTGCCGAGCAGGTTGCCTCGGGCCTTGTGGTGCGGATGGCGATCCTCTACGAGCTGCTGGCCATCGGCGGCGAAAGCCCGGCGCCGGCCGAGGAGGATCCGGGCGAGCGTCCAACACCGATGGGGCAGCCGGCGTGAGCCTCGCCGAGACGCTTGACATGCGCCCTGGAAAGGGCGCCAACCTGATTCTGCGTGGGGCGACGGTGCTCGATCCCGCCGCTGGGATCGAGGGCACGCACGACGTCGTCATCCGGGACGGCCGGATCGCCGACCTGGCGGTGCCGGGCTCCGGAGAAGCCGGTGGGCTCGAGGTGGTCGAGGCGGAGGGACTGCATGCATTCCCGGCCTTCTTCGACCCGCACGTCCATCTCCGCGTCCCCGGCCGAGAGGACGAGGAGGACATCGAAACCGGCACACGGGCCGCGGCGGCGGGCGGCTACTGCGGCATCCTCGCGATGGCCAATACCGAGCCGACCGTCTCCACGGCTGCCGACATCGAGGCGCTGCGCGAGGGCGCCCGCGAGCAGGCGTCGGTGCCGGTCGGGTTCCTCGCCACCGTCACCCGTGGGATGGAGGGCGAGGAGCTGACCGAGATGGCCGACATTCGCGAGGCCGGCGCATTCGGCTTCAGCGACGACGGCCTGCCGATCCGCAGCGCCCGCGTCCTGCGGCGCGCACTGCAGTACCAGCGGCTCTGCGGCGGGACAATCGCCCTGCACGAGGAGGACCCCGAGCTCTCCGGCGACGGCGTCATGCACGAGGGGCCCGTCTCCGCGGCGCTCGGCCTGGCCGGCATCCCCTCCGTGTCGGAGTCGACGATGATCGCCCGCGACGCGGCGCTGGCCCGCTACGAGGACGGTCAGATCCACGTCCAGCACCTCTCCGCGCAGGAGTCGGTCGCCGCCGTGCGCGTCGCCAAGGCCGCCGGCGCGCGAATCAGCTGCGAGGCGACACCCCATCACCTCTGCCTGACCGACGAGGAGGTGCGGGCGCTCGATGCGAGCCGCTTCAAGATGAACCCGCCGCTTCGCTCCGAGGCGGACCGCCAGGCGCTGCTGGAGGGCCTGCGCGACGGCACGATCGACTGCATAGCCACGGACCACGCGCCGCACGCGGAGGAGGAGAAGGAAGTCCCCTTCGAGCAGGCGGCGATGGGAGTGACGGGCCTCGAGACCGCATTTGCCGCCCTCCACACGGACCTGGTTCTCAACGAGGTCATCGACCTCTCACTCCTGGTGGAGCGAATGGCGGGAGGCGCCGAGCCGTTCGGTCTCGAGCGGCCGACGCTGGCACCGGGCAGCGAGGCAAACGTCGTCCTCTGCGACCTCTCGGCCGAGTGGACGGTGGGGGAGGAGGGCTATGAGAGCCGCTCCTTAAACTCATGGTGTGCGGGGCGAACGCTGACAGGGCGGGTGCTTGTCACGGTCGCCGGCGGCCAGGTCGCCTACCGGCTGCGCAGCTTCTCGCTGGGGGTGGCGCAGTGAGCGCCGGCTACGTGCTGCTGGAGGACGGGACCCGCTTCGCAGGCGAGCTCTGCGGCCATCCGGGGGCGGTGACCGGGGAGGTCGTCTTCAACACGTCGATGACTGGGTACCAGGAGTCGGTGACCGACCCCTCCTACGCGGGTCAGATCATCGTCTTCACCTATCCCCTGATCGGCAACTACGGCGTGTCCTCCAGCGCGATGGAGTCCGAAGCCGCCCACGCCCGCGGGGTCGTGATGCGCGACGCAAAGAACCGCGAGGACGTCAGCTCCGCCGAGGGGGGCTGGCTCGACTGGCTTGCCGACGGCGGCACGCCCGGGATCGATGGCGTCGACACACGGGCGCTGGTGCGCCACATCCGCGATCGCGGCGCGATGCGCGGCGGAATCTTTTCCGCCGAGACGAGCCAGGAGGAGGCCGCCGAACGGGTTGCCGCCGAGCCGTCGATGGACGGCGCCGACCTGGCGCGAACCGTGACGCCGCCGGAGCCGGTCCGCTTCGAGGGGGGAGGGCCGCACGTGGTCGGGATCGACACCGGCGTCAAGCTCAACATCGTTCGGCAGCTGCGAGAGCGCGACTGCCGGCTCACCCTGCTCCCCTGCACCTCCTCAGCCGAGGAGGTGCTGGCGGAGGCCCCCGACATCGTCTTCCTGGCCAACGGGCCCGGCGACCCCGGCGCGCTCGACTACGTTGTCGACACCGTGCGCGAGCTGGTCGGTAAACGGCCGATCTTTGGCATCTGCCTGGGGCACCAGCTGCTCTGCCGCGCGGTCGGCCTCGAGACGTTCAAGCTCCCATTCGGCCACCGCGGGGCCAATCACCCGGTCAAGGACCTGGCCACAGGGCGGATAGACATCACCTCACAGAACCACGGCTTCGCCGTGCAGGGGCCGGACGGCGAACCGCGGATAGAGGCCGACGAGCCGGTCCGCTGGGAGACCGACTTCGGTGCCGCTGAGCTCACTCACCTGAACCTCTACGACCGCACGGTGGAGGGCCTCGTCCTCAAGGACGTCGCCGGTGCCACCGTCCAGTACCACCCCGAGGCGGGCCCCGGCCCGCACGACGCCCGCCATCTCTTCGACGAGTTCCTCGCCCTCGCCGCGTGACCGATCCCGATGCCTAAGCGCGAGGACATCCGCAAGATCCTTTTGGTCGGCTCGGGGCCGATCGTGATCGGCCAGGCCGCCGAGTTCGACTACTCCGGCGTGCAGGCCTGCAAGGTGCTGCTCGAAGAGGGCTACGAAGTCATCCTCGTCAACTCGAACCCGGCGACGATCATGACCGACCCCGAGTTCGCGACCGCCACCTATGTGGAGCCGCTGCTCCCGGGGCCGATCGCAAAGATCATCGAGAAGGAGCGGCCCGACGCGCTGCTGCCGACGCTGGGCGGGCAGACGGCGCTGAACGTGGCGATGGCACTGCACGAGGACGGCACCCTGGAGCGCTTCGACGTCGAGCTGATCGGCGCCAACCACACCGCCATCCGGCGCGCCGAGGACCGCGAGGAGTTCCGGCGCACGATGACCGAGGCGGGCCTGCGCATCCCCTGGTCGCTGACCGTGGGCAGCCTCGGAGAGGTGGAGGCGGCGCTGGCCGACGGCAGCATCGACCTGCCGGCGATCGTCCGCCCCGCCTACACGCTGGGCGGCGAAGGGGGCGGCGTGGGGGAGACGGAGACCGAGCTGCGCCAGGTGGTCTCCGAGGGACTCGCGGCAAGCCCGATCAACCAGGTGCTGGTCGAGGAGTCGGTGATCGGCTGGGGCGAGTTCGAGCTGGAGGTGATGCGCGACCGCAACGACAACGTCGTGATCATCTGCTCGATCGAGAACGTCGACCCGATGGGCGTGCACACCGGCGACTCGGTCACCGTCGCACCCGCCCAGACGCTCACCGACCGCCTCTACCAGGAGCTGCGCGACCAGGCGATCAAGGTGATCCGCGCCGTCGGGGTGGAGACGGGCGGCTCGAACATCCAGTTCGCGGTCGACCCCTACGACGGCGAGATCGCCGTGATCGAGATGAACCCGCGGGTCTCGCGCTCCTCCGCCCTCGCCTCGAAGGCAACGGGCTTCCCGATCGCGAAGATGGCCGCCAAACTGGCGGTCGGCTACGCCCTCGAGGAGATCCCCAATGACATCACCCGCGCCACGCCGGCCTCCTTCGAGCCGACGATCGACTACGTGGTCACCAAGGTGCCGCGCTTCGCGTTCGAGAAGTTCCCGGGCGCCGACGCCCGGCTCTCCACCCACATGCAGAGCGTCGGCGAGGCGATGGCGATCGGGCGCACCTTCCGCGAGTCCTTCGCCAAGGCGATGCGCTCTCGCGAGCTCGACGCAGACGCCAGCCCGCCGGAGGCCGACGACGAGCTCCTGCTGGCGATTGGGGTGCCGAGCGCCGAACGCTTCGACCTGATCCTCGAGGCCTTCCGCCGCGGGATCGGCGTCGACGCGGTGCACGAGCATTGCCTGGTCGACCGCTGGTTCCTGCGCGAGCTGCAGGCGCTGGCAACCGACGGCGACGGCACCGATGGCCTGGCTCGTACCTATAAATCGGTCGACACATGTGCAGCCGAGTTCGAGGCGGCGACCCCGTACTACTACTCTGCACATGAGCGCTCGCCGTGGGACGGCGCTGCCTCTTCGGAGGTGCGGCGCGGCGAGCGTGACTCAGTCGTGATCCTCGGCGCCGGGCCAAACCGGATCGGCCAGGGGATCGAGTTCGACTACTGCTGCGTGCACGCGGCGATGACCGCCCGCGAGCTCGGCCGCGACGCGGTGATGATCAACTGCAACCCGGAGACGGTCTCGACCGACTACGACACCTCCGATCGTCTCTACTTCGAGCCGCTGACCGCAGAGGACGTGCTTGCCGTCTGCGAGCAGGAGAGCCCCGAGGGGGTGATCGTGCAGTTCGGCGGCCAGACGCCGCTGAAGCTCGCCCGCGCCCTGGAGGAGGCGGGCGTACCGCTGCTCGGCACCCCGGTCGACGCAATCGACCTGGCCGAGGACCGTGGCCGCTTCGGCGCGCTGCTGCGGCGGCTGGGCATCAAACACCCGCCCTACGGGACGGCGCTGTCCGCGGAGGAGGCGACCGTGATCGCCGAGGAGGTCGGGTATCCGCTGCTGGTCCGCCCGTCCTACGTGCTGGGCGGCCGGGCGATGGAGATTTGCTACTCGAGCGAGGATCTGGCGGCCTACCTGGAGGCCCACGTCAAAGCCGACCAGGAGCACCCGCTGCTGCTCGACCGCTTCCTCGAGAACGCGATCGAGGTCGATGTCGACGCGCTCGCCGATGGCGAGGCCGTCCACATCGGCGGCATCATGCAGCACGTCGAGGAGGCGGGCGTCCATTCGGGCGACTCCGCCTGTGTGATCCCGCCGATGAGCCTTGGTGAGGAGATGCTCGACGAGATCCGGGCCACCACCGAGCGCATCGCCCTCGATCTCGGCGTGATCGGCCTGATCAACATCCAGTACGGGATCGCCGGCGGCGAGCTGTACGTGATCGAGGCCAACCCGCGTGCCTCGCGCACCGTGCCCTTCGTCTCAAAGGCCACCGGCACACCGCTTGCCAAAGCGGCGGCGCGCCTGATGCTGGGCGAGAAGCTCTCGCAGCTCGATCTTCCCGAGGCGCCCGACGGCCACGTCAGCGTCAAGGAGGCGGTTCTGCCCTTCGCCCGCTTCGCCGGCGTCGATTCGGTGCTCGGGCCGGAGATGAAGAGCACCGGCGAGGTGATGGGCATCGCGACCGACTTCCCGACCGCGTTCGCCAAGGCCCAGGCCGCAGCGGGAGTGACCCTGCCGACGGAGGGCTCGGTGTTCATCACCGTCACCGACACGGACAAGCCGGCCGCCACGCAGATCGCCGCACGCTTTCACGACCTTGGCTTCAACGTGATCGCAACCGGCGGCACGGGGCAATCGATCTCCTCGATGGGGGTTCCGGTGACCCGCATCAACAAGATCGGCGAGGGCTCGCCCCACGTCGTAGACCTGATCCGCGAGCGGCGCTGCGACCTGGTGATCAACACCCCGACCGGCTCGGGCGCCCGAGCCGACGGGCACGCGATTCGCACCGCGGCGGTCCGCCACGGGATCCCCTGCGTAACGACGATGACGGGCGCCTCGGCGGCCGTGAGGGCGATCGCCGCCTCCAAGCAACGCGAAGCCGAAGTGCTCTCACTACAGGAGATCCACGCTCCGACACGGGCCGAGCAGCGCCGATGACCGCCCCATTCGGGCGACGGCTCTGCTCGGTGGCGGAGAACCGCGCCTCGGGCGGCTACCGGATCTTCTCCCTGCTCGACGCCGGCGGCCCGGAGCCGCTGCCGGGCCAGTTCTACATGCTTGCCACCGAGGCCCGCTGGGAGGAGCGCGGCGAGCGCCCCTTCCTGCCGCGCGCCTTCTCGGTCGCCCACGTGGAACCTGAACCTTTGCGTTCGCCGTTGCAGCCGGATAGCGGTCAGAAGGGCGACCGCAACGAGAATTCGCTCGATTCGGGCGAGGCGGAAGCGTTGCGTTCGTCTTTCCGCTCGCATACCGACGAAAACCGCGAACGCAACCCACTGCGCCTCGACTTCCTGATCGAGGGGATTGGTCCCGGCACGGAGCGCCTCTGCGCACTCGAGTCCGGCGAGCGGGTCTGGGTCAACGGCCCGCTCGGCAACTCCTTCTCGCTGCCGGACGAACTCGCGCCGGGCGCCGCGGGGGCGATCCTCGTGGGGGGCGGAATCGGCATCGCGCCGCTTGCCCTTCTGCGGCGCCGATTCGCCAACCGCAACGTGCCGACCCGCGTCCTGCTCGGCTTCCGCGATGCGACCCACTCGGGCGGCCTCGACGACCTCTTTGCCTGCTGCGAGGTCGCGCTTGCCAGCGAGGACGGCCACATCGGCCACCGCGGCTACGTCACCGATTTGCTGGACGCGATGCTCGCGGGCGACGACGCGGCCAGCGCCGCCGTCTACAGCTGCGGACCGCCGCCGATGCTGGATGCCGTCGCCGCGCTCTGCGCGGATCGCGGCGTTTCGTGCGAGCTGGCGATGGAGTCCCCGATGGCCTGCGGCTACGGCGCCTGCTACGGCTGCGCCGTCCCCAAGCCCGGGGGCGGCTACGCGCGGCTCTGCGTCGAGGGACCGGTCGTGCGAGGCGCGGACGGCGGCGTCGTGTTCTTCCCGCCCCAGGGAGGCGCCGACATATCCGCCGAGGCGCCCGTGAGCGCTCCCGCCGCCCCCGCGGAGGAGGCGCCCGGCGTCGAGTTCTGCGGACTGAAGCTGCGAAACCCGGTGATCAACGCGTCGGGCACCTTTGACGCGATTGCGGCGCGCGGCGTCTACGGCGATGCCCTACTGGAGGAATTCCCGTTCGCCGCCTTCGTCTCGAAGACGGTCACGCTAGAGCCGCGGGCCGGGAACGAGCCGCAGCGGATCTGGGAGACCCCGGCGGGCATGATCAACTCGATCGGGCTGCCGAACAGGGGGCTGGAGGGGTTCCTCGCCGAGGACCTGCCGCGCCTCGCCGAGTTGCCCGTGCCGCTGATCGTCTCGGCGATGGGCACGAGCCGCGAGGATTTCGCCCGCCTGGTGGAGGGCCTCGCGAGTCGCGAGGAGGTCGCGGCGATCGAGCTGAACGTCTCCTGCCCGAACGTTCACTCCGGCCTGATCGTCGGTGAGCAGCCAAGCGAGACCCTGGCGCTGCTGGAGGCGCTACGGCCGCTGACCGCCAAGCCGCTGATCGTCAAGCTGACTCCCAATGTCGCCGATCCGGCAGCCGTCGCGGTGGCTGCGGAGGAGGGTGGCGCCGACGCCGTCTCGCTGATCAACACCCTGAAGGCAAGCGCGATCGATCCGGCGACCGGGAAGCCGGGAATAGCAGCAGGGCACGGCGGGCTCTCCGGTCCCGCGGTGCGGGCCGTGGCGATCGCCCAGGTCAGGTCCATCGCAGCGGCGGTCGGGGTGCCGGTGGTTGGCATGGGCGGCGTGGGAAGCGGCGCCGACGCCCTCGAAATGCTCAGCGCCGGTGCGACGCTGGTTGCCGTGGGCACGGAGAACTTCCGCGACCCACGGGCCGGAAAGCGAATTGCTAAAGAACTTCTTAGCAGCTTGGAGAGGGGTCAAGGTCTCAACCTCGACTAGAGGTCGAGGCGAATTTGACCCGAAATGCCGAAAAACCCCTTGCGGACCCGTGACCCGCGGCTATACTCGCCGCCCACATGCCCACTCCAGTCAAGACCTCCGCCGCGGCCCCCGAGAGGTCACTGGACCAACGAATGGACGCGCTGAGGCGCGCCAACCACATTCGTACGGAACGCGCGCGGCTTAAGAAGGACCTGAAAGCGGGGAAGGCGAGCATCCACGCGCTGCTCCTGGACCCGCCGGACTACGTGATGACGGCCAAGGTCTTTGACATGCTGCTGGCCGTACCCAAGTACGGCCGCGTCAAGGCCAACCGCATCCTCAACCAGTGCAGGATCTCTCCCTCGAAGACAATCGGGGGACTCTCGGAGCGCCAGCGGGCCGAGCTGGTCGGCCAGCTGCGGCGATAGCGCGAGCGCCCGCCGAGTCAGTCAGTATCCGGCCGGCATGGCCAAGGTCTTTGTCATCACCGGTCCGTCGGGAGTGGGGAAGGGAACCCTGATCGGCGAGCTGCTGCGGCGTGTTCCAGGGCTCGAGCTGTCGATCTCGGCGACGACCCGCAGCCCCCGCGAGGGCGAGGTCGACGGACGCGACTACCACTTCCTGACTCGCGAGGAGTTCGACCGGCGCGCCGCGAAACGCGAGTTTCTCGAGTTCGCCACCTACAGCGGCAACCGCTACGGGACGCTGCGCTCCGAGGTGGCCAACCGGCTTGCGGCGGAGCACTCGGTGGTGCTCGAGATCGAGGTGCAGGGGGCGCGCCAGGTGCGCGCTGCGATGCCGGAATCGGTCCAGGTCTTCATCGCCCCTCCGGCCCCGGCCGTGCTGCGGGAGAGGCTCGAGTCGCGCGGCGCGGACGACGCCGAGGCGATCGACACCCGCCTCG
>Ga0210110_1000103_pt1 | contig 29352 bp, 17 predicted proteins | sample China_Galinas_PW_2_FD_184865 | JGI IMG/M metagenome (GOLD analysis project Ga0210110, IMG submission 184865) | Wetland microbial communities from San Francisco Bay, California, USA, that impact long-term carbon sequestration - China_Galinas_PWB_D1... | ecosystem: Environmental > Aquatic > Marine... | reverse complement strand
CCTTCATGATTCAATCTACGTTCTACAAGCGCGATAGGAATGAGAAGTACTTGCAGCAAGTGAGAGAGGCGTATGCGGAGTAGGCTGGCGCACTACTGCATGAGATTCAGGCAATCCGAAACGTCTTGGGGTTTCGCGAGGAGTTGAGAGCAAACCCTACAGCTCAAGCGCCCGAGGGCATTCGACTCCATTTTCTAGGTGGAATGAGGGATTTCGCCAGAACTGCAATGGACGCGACACAAAACGAACAGGTTGCTTTCTGCAGGGTGCTGCTAACCGACCAATCCCGTGATCGAGTTAATCGCGCACACGGTATTCGAACACCAGTCAAGCAGTTTCAGCCGGGGGATGACCGAGAACTCGACTCTCTCATTGAGGAGTACGGACGGATTGAGAACAACTGCACCGGGCAATTATCAGGGTTTCTCAGTGCCCTCTCGATCGAACTTGGGACAGGTCACTCCTCTGGAAGCACATCTTCGCGTGGCAATGAGGTCAATTCGGACCCTGAGTGAGTATTCCTGCGAGTAGAGAGGTCCCTGGCTGCCCTGGGGCTTCTTAGCTTTGCGCTGTGTCGGCGGGTGCTACGGACAGCCCGCGATCCACAGGTTGACGTAGAACTGGATGTCGGCGGCGGTGACCAGCCCGTCGGGTACGCCGTAGTACGGGTCGCCGATCGGCGCGTTGAGGGTGGTGAGGTCAGCGATGTCGGTGTCGCCGGCGACCCAGGCGTTGACGTAGTACTGGATGTCGGCCGCGGAGACGACGCCGTCGGGCACGCCGTAGTCGGGGTCGCCGACCGGCGCGTTCTGCGTGGTGAGGTCGGGTCGGCAGACAACGCGGATCTCGACCGAGGTCGGGCGGTAGACGAGGCGCATGACGAGCGGCGTGAGCGTGGGGCCATTCAGCGCGCCGAACTCGCCGTTGATGCTACCGGCCGTCATGATCGTGAGAAAGTGCCCGTTGGCCGGGACGTACCCGCCGACGAGCGTGACATCGACCGTTCCGGCGAGTGTGGCGTCGCCGGTGATGTTGAGGCGGTCGTACTGCCCGACGACGGGGCCGCCGAGTTCGATGGCCAGAGACCCCATCGGCCCTTGCGTGTAGTCGCCTGAACCGGTCATGGTTCCGACGGTGGTCCCGGGCGAGACGGTGCCGAGGTTGACCACGTCGCCGAAGAGCTCGCCGACGCCACGGATGGTGTGGCTCGCGCCGTTGGTGAGCGTGAAGCCGGGGGCGGCGCCGATCTGCGAGTCGAGCCCGGCGCGGTACAGGAGCACCTCGCCGGTTCCGCCGATGGTGGCGTCGGCAACCGCGCTGACGAATGTGTCCGGCGTGCCGTTGGTGCTGTTGACGATGATGGACCCGTTGTTGGTGAGCCCGCCGGCTCCGATGTTGATCAGCCCGCCGGCGAAGACGAGGAAGTCGCCCGAAGAGGTGACACCGTCGAGCGTGGTCGTGTCGTCGGGCAGTATGGCGCCCCACCGGCGGATCGATGCGGAGGCGGTGCTCTCGAGCGAGCCGCCGATGATGGTGCACGCCTCGCCGGTCGGGAAATCCACATAGCCGCTGTCGGCGACGATCTCGCCACCGCCGCTCTGGTCGATGGTCACGCCGTCCTCGATCTCAAGGATGCCGGTATTGGTGGCGCGCATGACGGCGTTGTTGGTCTTGTCCTGCCCGCGGAGTTCGAGCGCCACGCCCGGGGTGTTCGCGTCGATGAGCCCCTCGTTGACCAGGGCGGCGTTGATGCGCCCTGTTCCCTCGATCGTGTGCGTCGCCGCGTTCGTGAGCACCGCCCCGGGCGCCGTGTTGAGCTGCGCATCGTCGCCGTAGCGGTTCAGCGTGAGCGTGCCAGAACCAGCCAGCGATCCGGAGTTCATGAAGGTGACGAAGGTGTCGGGCGTTCCGAAGTTGCTGTTGACCAGGATCGAGCCGTTGTTGGTGATCCCGTCGACGATGTCGAGCCGTCCGTCGTTGAGGACGCGGAAGTCGCCCTCGTTGACGACACCGGTCAGCGTCGTCGTCCCGGCGTTCCACCGCTCGAAGTACCCGAGATTGGGAGTGCGGAGTGTGCCGCCCGTGATGGCGCACGACTCGGCGCTGAAGAAGCGGACGACCGAGGCGTCAGCGACGATCTCGCCCCCGCCGGTCTGGTCGATCGTGATGCCGTCCTCGATCTCGAGGATGCCCCCGTTTGTGGCTCGCATGACGGCGTCGTTCGTCTTGTCCTGCCCGCGGAGCTCGAGGGCGACACCGGGGATGTTCGCGTCGACCAGCCCCTCATTGATCAGGGCCGCGTTGATGCGCCCCATTCCCTCGATCATGTGCGTGGCGGCGTTGGTGATCACCGCGCCGGGCGCCGTGTTGAGCTGGGAATCGTCGCCGAAGCGGTACAGCGTGAGCACGCCGGTCCCGCCGAGCGTACCGGAATTGGTGAAGGTCACGTACGTGTCCGGCGTGCCGGAGTTGCTGTTCACGAGGATCGATCCGTTGTTCGTGATCCCGTCGGCGACCTCGACATACCCGCCGGCGGCGACGCGGAAGTCGCCCTCGTTGGTGACGGCGTCGAGCGCCGTAACGTCTCCGGGAGTCACGGCGGTCCAACGCCGGAATAAGCCGCCGTTCGCTGTATCAAGCGTGCCGCCGATGACCGTCGAGGCGGTGCCGGCGGTGAAGTCGATGGAGCCGTTGTCGGCGAGCAGCGTGCCCGCCGTGCCCTGCGTGATGGTGATGCCCTCGATCTCGACAATGCCACCGTTCGTGGCACGGACCGTCGCGTTGTTGGACTTGTCGTTCTGCCGCAGGTCGAGCACCTGCCCGTTGCGGTCGCCCTCGACCAGCCCGTTGTTGACCAGGGCGGCGTTGATCTCGCCAGCGCCTCGGATCGTGTGCCCGGCGGCGTGGGTAATGACGGCGGCCGGGGCGCTGTCGAGCCGCGCGTCCGGGCCGCCCCGGTTCAGTGTCAGCACGCCGGTCCCGCCGAGCGTACCGGAGTTGGTGAAGGTGACGGACGCGTCCGTCGTGCCGAAGTTGCTGTTGACGAGGATCGCGCCGTCGTTGGTCAGTCCGTTGGCGACGTCGACGAGCCCGCCGCTGTAGATGCTCAGATCGCCGGCGTTGCGGACCGCGTCGAGTGCGGTGATATCGGCCGGATCGGTCGCCTGCCAGCGGCGGACGAGACCTCCGTTCGCGGTGTCGAGTGTCCCGCCGATGATCGTGGATTCGGTCCCGATGGAGAAGTCGACGTAGCCGTTGTCGGCGAGCAGCACGCCGGACGGTCCCTGCGTGATGGTGCAGCCCTCGACGGCGAGGATGCCGCCGCCGGTGGCCCGGATGGTCGCGTTGTTGGACTTGTTCTGGTCACGGAGTTGGAGGAGTTGGCCGGCAACATTGGCGTCGATGACGCCGTAGTTCACGAGATCGGCGTTGATCTGCCCGATGCCGTCGATCGTGTGTGCGACGCCGTTCGTGATGATCGCCGGCGCGGTCGTATTGAGCTGACTGTCCGGCCCGGCGCGGCCGAGCCGCAGCAGGCCCGGCCCTTCGAGCCCGCCCGAATCCAGGAACGTCAGCGAGGTGTCGAAGGTGCTCGAGTTGCTGTTGACGAGGACGAGCCCGGCGTTGTAGATCCCCCCGCCGCCCACGCCGAACGACGCACCGCCGACGAGGTAGAGCGACGCGTCGAGCGAGGAGAGCGTGATCGCGTCCACCGAGAGCGTCGCCGAACACGAGACGGTGTACGCCGAGCCGCGGTCCGGGAGTTCCGCCGATTCACCGAGCGTGTCGGGCACGTTCTGGGGGCTCCAGTTGAGCGGGTCGCTCCACCCTCCGTTCAGCGCGTTCCAGGTGATGAGCTGCGCGTGCGCAGACCCCGCCGCGGCGGACAGCGCCGCGATCGTCAGCATCCGGTTCATCTCTTGCTCCTGTGCCAGCGGGCTCGGTCGCGTGAGCGACGCGCGGCGTCCGCTGGCCGGAGGAGGGGCGCGATACGCCGGCGCCACACCAAATCGGATTCAATAATCCTCTATATAGCGGAGATTAGCCGGACACAGGTCCCGGGATCAAGCCGATTCCGCTCCGCCCGCAAACAAACAGGCCCGGGGACGCCCCCGGGCCTGCGCGTGATCATCGAGCGTCAGGGGGTTACGGACAGCCGATAACCCAATCGTTGACGTAGAAGTTCAGATCGGCGGCGGTGACCGACCCATCGGGCACACCGTACCCCGGGTCGCCGACCCCGGCGCCCTGGGTGGTCACGTCGGCGATGGCGAGGTCGGTGGCGAGGTAGGCGTTCACGAAGTAGTTCAGATCGGCGGCCGTCACCGCGCCGTCGGGCTCGCCGTACCCGGGGTCGCCGACACCGGCGCCCTGGGTAGTGATATCGGCCGGCGAGCACGCGAGACCCTCGCACTCGTCGGGGATGCCGTTGGTGTTGTCGTCGGCGCTGGCGGGTGTGGCCGGGTAGGACACGCTCACGCGGATGTGCGTGCCGCTGAAGCACTCGGTCGAGTTCACCTGGCTGGAGGGGGACATCTGGATCGTCACGTCGCCACCTCCCGAAGTGATCGCCGTGTTCCATGTCGCGGGCGGGACAACGACCTGATCGGTGTCCTCGGCCTGCGGACAGGCGTTAGCAACCTCGAAGATGAACCCCAGGTTCGTCCCGCCAACGAACACGGTGATGCGCTCCGAGGTCGCGTCGAAGTCGCCGATGGCAAAGAAGTCGAGCGTGACGTCGCCCGCGGCGTCTGGGGCGCCGGCGACGACATAGTTCTGCGGGTCGGAGAACCCGATCGGGCTGAGCGTGCTCGAGGTCACGCTGAACGACGTGGGCGAGAGGTCGCACGAGTCGGGGATGCCGTTGCCGTTGCAGTCCTGGCTGAAGCCAGAGGCGATGTCGCAGACGTCGGGCACGCCGTTGCCGTTGCAGTCGGCGAACGTGCCATCGGCGATATCGCACGAGTCTGGGATGCCGTTGCCGTCGCAGTCCTGGCTGAAGCCAGAGGCGATATCGCATGCGTCATCGATCTCGTTGGCGTTGCAGTCGGTGATGGTGCCGGGGCGGCAGATGCCGTTGTCGCACCACTCGGTGCCGTTGCAGGGGTCACCGTCGTCGCACTCTCCGTCGCCGCCGCAGGGGCTGCCAATGTCGTAGAGCAGGGAGCGGTAGAACTCGAGGCTGCACCGCATGCGGTGGACCTGTTCGTTGGTGAAGTGGTTCATGCACAGGTCGGCGGTGTAGTCCATGAAGTTGCGGAAGTCGTCGGTGTACCCGCACGTCCCGCCGCTGAAGCAGTTGTAATTGGGGCTCGACTGGGGATTGGTGTCGCAGATGCGATCGCCCGAGGTATAGCACGAGGACGCGCTCCCACACGACTCGAACGTGTGGTACAGCCCGAGGTAATGCCCGACCTCGTGGGTGGCCGTCCGCCCCTGGTTGTACGGGGAGAGCGGGCTGTTGCGCCCGAACGCCGAGTACAGGATCACGACTCGGTCGGCGTTGTTGCCGGCGATCCCGCCCTGCGGCAGGTCGGGCACGTACCCCAGCGCGCCGCTGGCCGAGTTGGTGTAGATGTTGAGGTAGCGGCTGGTGTCCCAGGCGAGGGAGTTGTAGTACGTGCCGCTGTCGTTGAACCACGTGTTGTTGACCGAGTAGGTGATGCCGTTTGTCGGGTTGCCACCGGGGTCCTCGGTGGCGAGGTAGAACTCGATCTCGGCGTCGGTGCTGTTCTGCCCGTTGGTCCCCGGCAGCGCCAGGTAGTCCTCGTTGAGGATGTCGATCTGGCTCTGGACCTGCGACTCGCTCAGGTGCCCCTCCCCCGAGGTGCTCTCGATGACGTGCACGACGACCGGGATGCGGTAGCGGGCGACCGACGGGTCGTAGTCGCCCGAGGGGTTGGTGTTGTTGTAGCTGCAATCGGTGGGCGAGCCGCGCAAATCGTCGCCCGCGATGATCTGGGCCCCGCAGCGCAGACCGTGCTCCTTGAAGTAGTCCGACTGGACGTAGTCGGTCCAGTTCTGATACTCGACGCCCCCGGCGTGGATCAGACCGTCGGGGTCGATGTGAAAATCGGAGGTCTGGGCAAAACACGGCGAGGCAGCAAGAAGGCCCGACGCCACGGCGAGGATCGCGCTTCTCATGGATCTCTGCTTTCCCGGGGCGAGCGCCCCACTGAGACACCCGGCCGACAGACCGGTCTGGACTCTCTACGCCGCCGCCCGCCCGGACGGATGCACCGATCCACGAATATGCAGGCTCTTGCCCCGCAAACCTCTCTGTCGGCTCACGGGCATCCCACGACCCACAGGTTCACGTAGTACTGGATGTCCGCGGCCGTTATCGACCCGTCCGGCACCCCGTACCCCGGGTCACCCGAGCCGGCCCCCGTGGTGGTCATGTCCGCCCCGGGGTCCAGCGCCACGTACAGGTTGACGTAGTACTGGAGGTCGGCCGCCGTCACCGAGCCGTCTGGCTGCCCGTACCCCGGGTCGCCCGAGCCGGCGCCGGTGGTGGTCAGGTCGGCGGCGCACTGCCCGGCGTTGGGCTCGTGCTCGAGCACCAGCATCCCGTGCCCGGGGATGTTCAGGGCGTACGACTGGGGCATCCCGTCGTACGAGATCGCCTCGGCGGTGAAGGTGCCCGACGTGCCGAAGTCGTCGCCGCCGTACGCGGCCGACTCGGAGTTGATCGCGACGCCCCATTCGCCGTCGCGCGGCAGCCCGACGCGGTACCCGGTGTAGTCGTTGTTGCGCATGTTGACCACGACGACGAAGCTCTTGCCGCCGGTCTCGTAGCGCTCGAACGCGATCACGTCGGCGCCGTCGTTGATGTGGTAGACCCACGCGGGGCGGTCGGCGAAGAACGCCGGTTGGGCGGTCCGCAGCGCGATCACGTCCTTGTAGTACTGGTAGATGTCGGCGTAGGTGGTCAGGTGCGACCAGTCGAGCCTGGAGGTCTCCCACCCCTCGTCCTCGAGGCGCTCGTCGCCCATGAGGATCCCGGGGATGCCCTGGGCGAGCAGCGTCACGCCCTCGGCGGCCTTGGTGCGCCCGGTCGCGTACTCGTCGTCGTACGGCGCGGTCGTGTCGATATCGCGGACGGCACGCTGGTGCCCGTTGGACGGCCACGCGTCGTCGTGGAGCTGGAAGTAGTTGAACGCGCCGGTCTGGAACGACCCGCCGGTGCCGTCGATGGCGGCGCCCAGCGCGGTCATGTTCGACGAGCCGGACGCGGCGTCGTACACCGCCCCGCGCACCGCGTTCTTGTACGCGTTGTGGTACTGCGAGTCGAACCCGAGCGTGCCGGTTACCCACGAACTGTCGATGTACATCTCGGCGTTGGTCCACTTGTCCACGTAGCGGTTGTCGACCAGCGCGTTGAGCGCCTGCACGAGGCTCTGCCCCGACGACCACTGCCCGGTCAGCCCGGAGTCGGTCATGTACATCGTCGCGTCCACGCGGTACCCGTCCATCCGGTACTCGTCGAGCACCGTCACCACCGAGTCGAGGTAGTAGCTCCGCACGCCGGCGCTGTCGAAATCGGCCTGGGCGCCCCACGGCGTGTCCTGGTACGGGTTGTCGAAGTAGATCTGTGTCCCGTCGAAGTTCCACAGGTAGTTGTCGGTCGGCGAAAAGTGGTTCCAGACGATGTCGAGCACGACGGCGATGCCGTTCGCGTGCAGCTGGTCCACCATGTACTTGACATCGTCGGGCGTGCCGTACTTCCACTCGAAGGCGTACGAGCTGACGGGGTTGTACCCGGCGGAAAAATCGCCCGGGAACTCGTTGCACGGGTTGAGCATGACACAGTTGACACCGAGGTCGGCAAGGTACGCGGCCCGGTCGCCGACGTCGCGGAAGCCCGAGGGGTTGCCGGTCGTGCCGTAGGGGTCGTTGCGCCCGGCGAAGGTGCCGACGTGGAGCTGGTAGACCACGAGCTGCTCGTGCGGCGGCGGGCTGAAATCGTTGACCTGCCACACGTACGAGTGCGGGTCGATGATGTAGGCGTTGTAGTTGTCCGACGGGTTGAGGCGCCGCGCCCGCGGGTCGGAGTTCCACACCGAGTTATTGAAGTAGTACTTGTACATCTGCCCGGCGCTGGCGCCGTTCACGCGGGCGATGAAATACTCGCCGTACTTGGTCATCGGGTCCGATGTGCCCCACCCATTGAACTCGCCGCGGACGTGGCAGGTGCTCGCCGATGGGCTCCAGACCTTGAAGACCACGCCCCCGCCGGTGACCGGTGTTGCGCCGATCGGTGCGTGCTCGAGCGTGCCGAAGTCGATCAGCCAGCGGTCGCCCGTCACCGGCGCCGTGTCGCTCATGCCGGCCACGCCGAGGTAGTCGGTGTCGGACCCGTCGGTGAGCTCGACGTAGTAGCGCACCTGTGTGTTCGACGAGGCGGGGATTATCGCGGTCCAGATGTCGTACGGCCCGCGCTGCCCGACCACCGACGCCGGCACGCTCGACGTCGAGCCGTCGGTGTAGATCACGTTGGCCGCGGTCAGGTCGTCGCGGTAGGTCTGGAAGCGGACGGAGAACGCCTCGTTGTCAACAGGGCACAGCGGGTCGCGGTCGAAGGTGACCGCGTGGCTGACACCGTTCCACTCGACGTTGTTGTCTGGTGCCGCCGCGAGGGCGAGGGAGGGGAGGGCGGCGACGGCGAGTGGGAGGAGGGCGCGCAGATGCATCGATCGGCTCCTTTGCCGTAACTGTACCGGCCCACGGGACTATCTCCAACCCCCCAGTCGCACAGACCCACAACTCGCTTGGAATCAGTGAATTACGGGCACCCGACGACGTAGAGGTTCACGTAGTACTGGATGTCCGCCGCGGTCACCGATCCGTCCGGGACGCCATACCCCGGGTCGCCGACAGCGGCCCCCGTGGTGGTCAGGTCGGCCCCAAGGTCGCCGGCGACGTAGAGGTTCACGTAGTACTGGATGTCGGCCGCGGTGAGTTCGCCGTCCGGCACCCCGTACCCCGGATCGCCGATCGCGGCACCGGTGGTGGTGATGTCGGCGGGGCTGCACGCGGGCGATTCGCACGCGTCGGCGGTGCCGTTCATGTCCGAGTCGGTGCAGTCGGTGCCGAAGCCCATCCAGGTGGCACCGGCGTTGACGCAGTCGGTCTCGGTGAGCTGGGCGCAGAACCCGTTGCCGAAGCAGCATGCGCCGACCGGCTGCGGGCAGCTCGAGGTGGCGCAGGTGGTCCCGTCGCCCTGGAAGGCGCCGTTGAGCGCCGCGCATTCCTCCGGGCTGAGCCCGTCGGCGCACGACCCATCGGGCAGGCAGCACGCCCCCTCGGGGAAGCAGATGATCGCGGCGCACGACTGCCCAGGATCGCCGGAGACGACGCCGCCCGCGGCGATGCAGTCGGCCGCGGTCAGCGAATCGATGCAACCGCCGGTGGACACGAAGCAGCACGGGACGGCCTGTGCGTTGCAGGTAACCCCGGCGCAGGTGGACCCGTCGCCCTGGAACGTCCCGCCGAGCGCGGTGCAGTCGCCCTCGAGCACGCCGTCCTGGCACGATCCGTCGGGCAGACAGCAGGCGCCGACGCCGGGCACGCACGACGTGCTCGACCACTGCGCCCGCCCGATCCAGTCGCCCGTCGGGCGGCACACGCCCGCGAGCAGGTTCCCGAACGTCTCCCACCCGCCGTTCGGCGGGCACCCGAGGATCCCGCAGTCGAGCCCGAGCAGCCAGTTGAGCTGCGGCTGGGCGAGCCCCGACACGTCGGTCGCCATGAACGCGTTGCTCGACTGCGGCGGAGCGGTGATGCACGGGTTGGAGGTCTGGTTGTTGTGCTGGTCGATGCGGAAGGCGATGGTGAACGACGCCGATCCGTCGTCGTTGATGAAGACCTGATCGGGATCGCCAGGGTCCACCTCGAGGCGGAGGATGACACCCTGCGTGCCGCTCGGCGACGGCGGGAGGATCACGTGCGGCAGTATGCTCCCGTCAGAGCTGAAGACCGCGATCGGTGATCCGGTGTCCGGCGTGCCCTCGTAGATCAGAAGCGACCACTGTGTGGTTGTCTCAACCGTCGTGCTGTTGACGGCGAACAGGCACTCGGCCGCCTCGAACTTGATCGGGAACTCGGAGGGATCGGCGGTGTAGGTCGCGGCGAACGCCTCGCCCTCGCCCATCCCGAGTTGGAGGTTCGCCGACCCGCCGGCGCTGAAGTCGAAGTCGGTGTGCGTGCTGATGTTCGAGCAGGCCCGCAGCGAGGTGTCGTGCCAGTCGGGGTCGGGGTCGAGCCCGGGCGCCTCGATGATGTGTCCGAGTGTCGTGACGTGCAGGCGCTGCACCTTCGAGAGCGTGACCATCTCGCCGGCGAACCGCCCCTCATGCTCGTTGACGGGCACCTGCCCGCTCATGAGCTGTCCGAAGGCCGGCGACGCGCACGCCGCTGCCGCACACACGAGCCTCCAACCGCGCATGATCCGCTCCTTCCTCGCGGGCGTTCCCCGCCGGCAGCGAGTCTACCGGAGGGTCCGGTGCGCTCCAAGACGCGACCCGCCTGTGAGGTGGGGCCGCCGCACCGCCGCAGAACCCCTATCGGACCGCCGGCACGCCGGCTGTTCGGCTTTTTTGAACGCACGCCCGGGGCGGCAACCCCGGGCGTGCGGTCGGTTCGTGTTCAGGCGTCGATCAGGGGCACCCGATGACCCAGAGGTTCACGTAGTAGTTCAGGTCGGCGGCGGTGACCCCCCCGTCGGGCACGCCGTACCCCGGGTCGCCGATCCCGGCGCCCTGCGTGGTCACGTCGGCGATGGTGAGGTCGCCGAAGACCCAGGCGTTGACGAAGTAGTTGAGGTCGGCCGCGGTGACGGCCCCGTCTGGCACGCCGTACCCGGGGTCGCCCGAGCCGGCGCCCTGCGTGGTGATGTCGGCCTCGGAGCACGCGGGGATCGCGGCGTCGGCCAGATCGACTCGGAGCTTGTAGGCCTGGATGTTGTTCGACGAGCCGCTGAAGACGCGGGCGTAGTAGGTGCCGGCGACGGGGAGGTTGGCGGTGGCGGTGTCCGCCACGCCGGCGCCCCCGCTGTTCGCCGAATCGAGCACGGTCGAGCCGTTGGTGTCGATGATCTCAACGCCGAGGTTGTTGAAGATCTGGGTGTTGATGAAGTTGCCCGAGCAGCAGTTGCCGGTCCCGCCGCACGACTGCGGGCTGCTGTCGTAGGTCGCTCCGGTGGGGGTCATGGTGACGACGGCGTCCTTGGCCGAGGTGATCGAGAACGCGTACCAGTCCACGTCGGTGTTGTCGTCGGAGCTGACGGTGAAAACGTCGGTAATGCCGGCCGAGAGCGAGCCGAGGCTCGTCGCCTGCGCCGCCGTGTCGTTCGGCTCGTACTGGTCGCCGTACAGACGCTGGACGTTGAGGATGTCGTCGAGCTGCGGGCCGTCGAAGCTGAGGTTGACGAACGGCTCCATCAGCTTGGTGCCGTTGATCGGGCAGACATGCAGGGCGCCGAAGCCGTGCCCGTGCTCGTGCGTCGCGACGTTGCGCAGGCGCAGCGAACCGGACCCCGTGTTGCTGAAGAAGCTGTCGCCCGAATCGAGGACCATGTCGCCGTCCTGCGGGAAGTTGTTGTACGCGAGCACGTTGGAGTTGCCATCGATGAAGATCGCGGCGATACGCAGGTCGCCGCGCACGCCCGCCGAGCCGGACGCGCCGTTGAGGTTCACGCCGTCGTCGTTCGGCTCGTACACGTAGGTAATCCCCGAGAGATCGCCCCACGTGGAGAAGATGAAGTCGAAGATCGGCTGCCAGCTCGCGGGCGATCCGTAGATGCCGTTCATCCAGCTCTGGAAGTTCGAGTTCCCGCTTACGCCGATGAGGTTCGGCACGAATGTCCCGTCCGGGACGTAGCTGTAGGTCAGCGTCGTGGGTGAGCCCTGCGAATACGGGGGTGTGTTGTTGAGCGCGGTCGCACCCCAGCGGCTGGTCTGCTGGAACCGGTCGGCGTTCTGGTTGATGCCCGCCTGCATCGCCGCGCGGAACGCCGCGATCAGCTTCTCGTCGGTGCCCGGTGCGAAGCACGGGCCCGGCGGCACCTCGCCCTCGGCCACGCGCTCGGCGATCGTCACCAGCATCCGCTGGTGGATCGGCTCGAACGAGTAGAACGTGTCGTGGTCGACGAACTCCGCGACCTCCTGGTACTTCTCCTCCGGCTGCGGCGCCAAACCCGCCCACGGGTTGACGACCTCGCCCCCGCGTTCGATCGTCGGGAGGTTCTCGACGCCCAGCCGCTGCGTGATCGTTTCACGCTGGCTCTCCGGCAGGGCCATGAACGTCTGGTAGCGGAGCAGCTCGTACACCTGCTGCTGGATCGAGCCCGGCTCGAAGCAGGGCTGCCACGTGTTCGGGCGAGGGCAGGTCTCGTCTTTGCTCTGCGGGATGCCGGCGAGCGCAAGCGTCGCGGTGCATGCCAGAACGGCCGCTGGGGTGATCCACTTCTCCATGGTCTTTTGATCCTCCAGATTGCGGACGCGGGAACCCGCGCCTCGGTTGCGTTTCCCCACCGTGACTCGCGGACACAACGCCCGGCGGAGACCCCGCCGACCGGGGTGCTGTTCGCCCGCTTCCGCCATCCTGTTTCCGCTCGTCAGAAACCGACGCACAGATGCCCCAAACAAGGGGTGAACCCCCCTGTTCCGCATAGGCAGTCCCCAAACACGACCCACTCAACCAACGGGTGACCGACACCCGAGCCCGGACGCCGGCTGACCGCGCACCTCCCCCGAGCGGAAAACTCACGGGCACCCGACCAGCCAGATGTTCACGAAGTAGTTGAGGTCGGCCGCCGTGATCTGACCGTCCGGAATGCCGTAGTTCGGATCGCCGATGCCCGCGCCAGCAGTTGTGATGTCGGCAACGGCGGGGTCGGAGGCGACCCACGCGTTGACGAAGTAGTTGAGGTCGGCCGCGGTGATCTGACCGTCGGGCAGCCCGTAGTCGGGGTCGCCCGCGCCGGCGCCGGCGGTGGTGACGTCCGCCTCGGAGCAGGGCGGGTTCGGATCGGTGCAGATCAGCTCGTTGATGCGGAGGTCGTCGAGCCCGCCCTCGACGATGTTCTGCACGCCGAGGTCATCGACCAGGAACCTGATCCTGAACGCTGAAGTCGCGGGAACCTCGACGCCGACCTCGATCGAGTCGGAACGCCACGCGGGCTGTGCGGTCGAGTAGAAGCGTCGCAACTCGTAGCTCGACCCGCCGTTCGTGGAAACGAAAACCCTGAACGAGTCGCCGTCGAGTTCGCCCCCCGCGGCGTCGTTGAACCAGAACTGCCAGCTGACGGTCCCGCCGTTCGAGAGGTCGAAGACAGGGCTGGTCAGCGTCGTGTACCCGTTGTCCACGTCGGAGTTGACGGTCGTGAGGTCGTTGTCGGTCAGCCACGCCTGCCCGGAACCGTCGGCGTCGGCGGGCGGGTCGCCGCGGTCGTTGTTCTCGGGGACCCCGCGGTCCCACAGCCCGTCGGTCGCCGTCCCCGCGACGAGCCACCCGATGTCTGTCTCGGCGTCGTCAACGAACGTGTCGGCGAAAGAGCCGACGGTCGCGGCGTACGGCTGCGCGTCGCCCAGCGCGGGGTTGCTGAACGCGCCGGTGGTCGCGCCGGTGCCCCGGAAGTAGAACTGCGGGGCGTCGTCGCAGGCGGCGCCCGGGAGCGTTGCCAGGTAGCCCCCGCCGCCGAGGTCGGTCATCGTGCCCTGGACGAACGCGCCCGCCCCGAGGCGGTAGAAGAACGCCGCCGAGCCGGGCGTGATGGTGTCGTCGCCGGGGTTGATCGTCACGTCGATGTCCGTCGCGACGCGCGGGTCCACCAACGTCGGCAGCCCGCCCGGAAACGAGAACGACGGCGGGACGAAGCCCGCGTCGCTGATCGTCACATCGAGGGCGTACTCCTGGACGCTGTCCGACGGACCGCTGAAGACACGGGCGTAGTAGGTGCCCGCGCCGGGGACGGTGACCTGCGCCGAATCCGCAACGCCGACCCCGTTCGCGTCGGCGCTCACCAGCGTGGAGAACCCGTTCGTGTCCACGATCTCGACACCGAGGTCGTTCAGTGTGCTCGTGTCGATGAAGTTCCCCGAGCAGCAGTAGGCGGGTTCGGTGCTGCACACGTGCGAGTCCTGCACGCTGCTGTCGTACACCGCGCCGGTCGGCGTCATCGTCACGGTGATCCGCTTGGCGGCGTTCACCGTGAAGCTGTACCAGTCCTCGTCGGCGTCGTCGTCTGAGCTGACGGTATCGACGCCCGTCGTCCCGTTGCCCAGCGTGCCGAGCGGCGTCGCCTGCGCCGCAGAGTCGTTCGGCTCGTTCGCGTCGCCATAGTGCCGCTGGACGTTCAGGATGTCGTCGAGCTGCGGGCCGTCGAAAGCGAGCGCGATGACCGGCTCCATCAGCTTGGTCTCGGTGAGCGGGCAGACGTGCATCGCGCCGAACCCGTGCCCGTGCTCGTGCGAGGCCGTATTGCGCAGAGCCAGCGAGTTGTTGGAGGTGTCGTCAAAGAAGCTGTCGGTGGTGTCGAGAACCATGTCCCCGTCCTGCGGGAACCCGTTGTACGCGAGCACGCCCCCGTCGCCGTCGATACCGATGCCGGCGATGCGCAGGTCGCCGCGCACGCCGGCAATCCCTGGGTTCGTGTTCAGGTCGGCGCCGTCGTCGTTCGGCTCGTACACGTAGGTGACACCCGAGAGCGCCCCCCACTCGGCGAACACCTGGTCGAACAGCGGCTGCCACGCCGCCTGCGATCCGTAGATCCCGTTCAGCCACGCCTGCAGGTCCGAGTTGCCCGTCGCGCCGATCATGTTGGGCACGAACGTGCCGTCGGGGACGAAGCTGTAGGTCAGTGTGGTCGGCTCGCCCTGCCCGAACGGGCCGATGAAGTCGAGCGCCGTCGCGCCCCAGCGCGTCGTCTGCTGGAACCGGTCGCCGTTGCGGTCGATGCCCGCCTCGATCGCCGCCTGGAACGCGCCGATGAGCTTCTCGTCGGTCCCCGGCGCGAAGCACGGCAAGAGCGGCACGACGCCCTCCCCGACCCGCTCCACGATCGACCCGAGCATCCGCCGATGGACCGGCGAAAGCCCGTCGAACGTCTCGCGGTCCACGACGCCCGCGACCTTCCGGTACGCGGCCTCCGCGGCGATCGCCTCGCGGTGGGCGCGCGGAAGCGCCATGAACGTCCGCACACGGATGAGTTCGAGCACGCGCTCGCGCACCAACGTCAGTTCGGCGCCGGGTTGCTCATCGAGCGAGCACCGGCGTGCCGGACCGGGTGTGTCCGTCGCGCCGGCGGGTGTCGCCGAGCACACAAGGACTGCCGCTGCAGTAAGCACCCGGGTTCGCATCGCTCTCCTCCGGGGTCGGCGTTGAAGGGGATCGCCGCCCCCGATCCACGACTCGATGGCGAGATCCGAACGCCGCGTCGGAGCAGGCACAACACCCGTCCGGCGGGCAATCCCCCCGAATCCTCCCTCACCTCATCTGCCCCGAAGATACCCCCAACGACCCGTTCATCCAAGCGCCGAGTCGCCGTCGGAACACAGCCCGATCGACGCGATCGTCACATCGTCGCCCTGCGGGGTCTCGCCGCGGTACGCCCGCACCGCCTCGAACAGAGTCTCGACGTCCTCGCCGGTGCCCGGTGAGTCCGAGAGCGCGGCGATCGCCCGCCCGCGCCCGAACTGCTCGCCCGAGGGGCCGGGCTGCTCGACCACCCCGTCGCTGAACACGACGACGCGCGTCCCGGGCTCCAGCGTGATCGTGTCCGCCTCGTACTCCGCCGTGGCACTGACCCCGAGCAGCAGCCCGCCCTCGCTCTCCGGCGCGACAGCGGAACCCTCGCGCGGACGCAGCAGCCACCACCCGTGCCCCGCGTCCACGAAGCTCACCGCGCGGTTGCGCGGATCGAACAGACCGACCCACAGTGACACGAACAGTTCCTCGGCCGTGTGCGCGGTCAGGTACCGGTTCACCTCGCGGACGGCCTGCGCCGCGTCGCCGAACTGGGTCAGCGCGAGGTTCAGTCGGGTCTGCGTCGTCGCCATCAGCAGCGACGCGCCGACGCCCTTACCCGTCACGTCGCCGAGGAACACGGCAACCCGCCCGTCCGGCAGCTCGACGACATCGAACAGGTCGCCGGCCACGCGCCGTCCCGGCTCCATGCGCACCGCGTAGCAGACACCGCCGACGGTACCAGTCGGCTTCGGGAGCAGCATTTTCTGTGCCCGGTGCGCCGCGTCGAGGTCGCGGTTGAGCTGCACCTGACGTTCGCGGACCTCGCGTGTGCGCAGATTGGCCAGCGCCATCCCGGACATGTCGGCTAGCGCGCTGCAGAACTCGGCCGCGTCACTGCGCACCGCCGCCTCGGTCCCACGCGCGTCGAGGTACACGAACGCAGACACCGACCCGTCCACCCTGACCGGCGCGCACATCGCCGAGTGGATGTCGAGGCTCACGATGCTCTGCCCGTAGGACGACTGCGTCCCGCCCTCGAGACGGGCCAGCTCGCCCGTCGCCGCGGCCGCCACCAGCGAGCGGCTGATCGTCAGTGCCTCGCCGCGCTCACCGGACGGGCCCTGGAAGGCCACGATCGAGACGGCAGCCGTCCCCTCTTCCGGGCGCACGAACGCGCCGCGCGCGTACCCCGTGCCCTCCAGCGCTGCCGACAGCACCGACTCGCCGAGCTGTACCTCATCCTCGGCGGCGTTGATCTGGGCCGAGCAGCGGATCAGCAGCTCGAGCCGGTGCTGGGCGAGGCTGCGCAGTTCGCTCGGCGGGACGAGCGCGACCTGACTCTCCGGCCCACCGGTATCGTCGGTCGTACGCACCGTGCTGTAGCGACGCTCACCGATCCGGACGCGGAACGTCCACGGGCCGATCCTCATCAGGTCGCCGTCGTGCAACGCCCTGGCGACATTGGACGCGAGCCTCGCCGTGTTCACGAACGTCCCGTGCCGGGAGCCGAGGTCGGTGACCGTCCACTCGCCGTCGGCGACCTCGACCGCCGCGTGCCGACGCGAGACCGTGTCCTCGACCAGCCTGATGTCGGCGTCGCTCGACCGCCCCATCACGTGCCGTTCGCCGTCGATCAGCTCGATCCGGGGGAACTCCGGTCCGGTCACCGGGTCGAGCACCAGCTTCGGGATCTCGTCGGGCACGGACCGGAGCTTACCTCACCCGCAGCCCCCGGCGACCCAGGCGTTGACATAGAAGTTCAGATCGGCCGCGGTCACCTGGCCGTCCGGCACCCCGTAGTTCGGGTCGCCCGAGCTCGCGCCCTGCGTGGTGATATCGGCGATGCCCAGATCGCCCGCGACCCAGGCGTTGACGTAGTAGTTCAGGTCGGCCGCGGTCACCTGACCGTCCGGCACCCCGTACCCCGGGTCGCCGACCCCGGCGCCCTGCGTGGTGATGTCGGCGCTGTACCCGAAGTCCACCCGCACGACCGTCGTCACGCCGGCGCCCGTCGCCAACGAGCCCTGCACCGCTACGGCGCCGAGCACGTCGTCGTACGTGTACGACGCGGGTGAGCCGTTGATCGTCACCGCGCACACGCTCGTGCCCGGCGCCACGCGGATCACCGTGTCGAAGTCGCAGGCGTTGCCGGTGACATTCGTAAACGTGTGCTCGGCCGCGTCGGCGAACTCCTCGGCCCGTACGTTCACACGGTGCGAACCCAGCGTCAGGTTCGTGTACTCCATCCACGACCAGTCGCTCGGCAGCTTCGGACGCACACGCAGCACGTTGCCCGGCGCATCCGGCTCGTACCCGAGAAAGAGCATCACCGAGTCAACCAGGAACGACATGCTCTCCCACGCGTTGGGGTACGCCGTCTGCAGCGTGTAGTCGGTCTGCCCCGCGTACAGCAACGACCCGTTGTTCGCGATCTGCTCCGACCCGAGCCCCATCGGCCCGAGCTTGTCGATCAGAAGGTCGATCTTCTGCTTGAACACGTCGATATCAGCCTTGCCCGCCGTCACGTCGCTGCGCTCGGCGTGGTACGCGCCGAACCACAGCGTCGAGAGGAACCACGGGCCGCCGTTCCAGTAGCCATCGCCCCAATACCGGTCCACCAGTCCCTCCCACTCCGGGATCGACGCGTCGCGCAGCAGCGGGTGGATGTTCCCGGACATGTCGCCCGCGAACCCGTTGATCCGGTCGAGCACGAGCTGCGGGCGCGCGGTCCCCGGCGCGTAGATCTCGAACGGGTAGGTGATGCCGAGCTGCGAGATGTCCGTGTTCTCCCCGTTCCACGCCAGGCGGGCGTCGAGCCCGGAGCGGATGTCGTTCGCCCGGCTCTCGAACAACGCCTTGTCGTTGTGGTAGTTGCACGTCCCGGGACCGCCGGGGCACGAGAGTTGGTCGAGCGTATCGGCGATCGCGGCCGCGTCTTCGAGCCCGCGGATCACGCTCGCGTTCGAGTAGATGGTCACGTCGAACGTGTCCTCCCACAGGCTCATGGAGTAGACCAGGTCCACCGACTCCTCGTAGCGGAGGTTGCTGTCCACGGTCGAGTCCTGGCTCGACGAGATCGCGGCCTCGTACACCTCGTCGTAGTGGTCCTCGAGCAGCGTGAGGTCGCCGGTCAGGTCGTAGATGAACCGCATCGCCCACGGGTAGCAGCTCGTCTCGTCCACCTGCGGGTTGCCCCAGATGGTGTACCCGTCGGTCGAGTACTTCTGCTTCCAGAACCCCTTGCGCCCCCACCCCTCGACGTCGCGGTACGCCACGTCGCGCAGGAATTCGAAGATGCGCTCGCCCTCGGCGACGTGACCCGTCCGCGCCAGCGTGATCGCCGCCCACGCCGCGTCGCGCGGCCAGATGTACGGGTACGCCCCGTTGTGCATCCCGGCGATGATCCCGCCGTTCTCGTCGTCGAGGTGCAGCGCGGTGGCGAGCAGCCCGCGTTCGAGCAGCTCCCCGTACGCCGGGTCGGGGCAGTCGAAGCTCACGCCCTGCGCCAGCCAGTTCTGCCACGAGGTCTCGGTGTCGGCGATGATCCCGCCGAGCGAGATCCCGCCGAAGAGCTGGTCGATCGCCGGCGCGATGGCGTACGAGTACGTGCCGGTGGCGCCGGCGACAGGGTCGAACCCGCCGACGAGGTACACGCCGAAGCCCTTGGTCTGCCCCGGGTTCAGCGTCATCTGTGCGCCGATCCACCCCTCGCCCTGATCGGAGCTGGTGTCGGCCCATGAGTCGGTCGCCGGGCCGGAGTTGATCTTCATCGCCGCGGCGAGGTACACGCTCACGTTCTTCTCGTAGTCGCCGAACGTGGACGGGTTGTACTCGCCCGCGCCGTTCACCAGCCGGTAGGTGTTGTCGTACGCGACCATCGCCCCGCGCGACGCGTCGGCGAACGCCCCGTCGAACTGATCACCGCCGTTGAGCGCCCAGTCGGCGTAGACGTAGACGTCGAGCGTGACCGCCGAGCCGCCGTTGTTCTTGAGCGACATGCGCTTGACGTGCAGCCCCTTGTTCGGGTTGCCGCCCTGGTCGGTGGGGAAGGCGATGCCGCGAGGGGTCGCGTCGACCTGCGTGACGTTCACGTTGAGTCCCTCGGCCACCAGCCGCTGGGTCGTCGTGACCACGTTGGTCTCGGCGTTGTAGCTCTGACTGACGTCGATGTAGTCGGCGCCGGTCGGGTTGCTCAGCCAGTAGGTCGTGCCCGACCCGTCCACCGGGTCCGTCGGGCGGAGCCCGATCAGCGCCTGGTTCAGGTGCATCTGCCCGCGCTGGTCCGACGCGAGGAACGGCGGAAACTGGTCCTGCCCCCCGTCGTAGTACCCCTCGTTCTTCGTCGTAACCCCCTGCACCGCGCCCGCGCTCGGGTAGTACACGTCGTAGAACGACCCGTTCTGGTCGAGCATCACCGTGATGTCGCCGTTCCCGCAGACCGCCTCTTCCTTCCAGATGTGGTACGGGGGGTACCCGGCGCCCGGCGTCGCCGATCCAGACCCCGCGCCCGGCCACGCCAGGAGCGTCGTCCACTCGAACACGGCGCGGGAGCCGCCGCCGTCGTCCACGAAGACCTCAGGGATCGGGTTGCCCGAGTCCCACGCGCTGATCGAGTAACGGATGTGCGCACCGTATTTGCGGATCGAAGTGGGCAACGTCGCGACCCACCAGTCGTCGTTGCCGCTCATGCCCGGCTCGTTGCGCACGAACGTGATCGCCGGACCCGGCCCGACGTTGCGCAGCACCGTCGTCGTGCCGAAGCCGGTGCCGAGCGAGCCGTTCGGCGTCGAGCCGTCGGTTGTGTAGTACACCGCGACGTTGTCGTAGGTGAAGCTCGGGCCGGTCTTGATCCAGAGCTGCACCGTCTCGCCCTCGCGGGGCGTATCGGGCTCGCGCTGGGTCACGCCCGCCGGCTCGCCGAACACCGCGGCGGACGGATCGTGGGCAACGAACGAGGGCTGAGCGACGGCGGGCGACGCAAGAAGCGACGCGACGACGGCGACGAAGAACGGGCGCATGGATGATCTCCTCCGCCCCAACGTAACTGTTCCGAGGGGCCGGTCAAGGCATCTTTCGCCCGAAATCAGGCCGATCCAGCCTCCTCAGCGCCCCGACTGCTCCCCGTCGGTCAGAGCACCGCTCAGGGCGACCGCCGCGTTGTCCTCGGACCCGTCCAGCAGGGCCTTGGCTCCCTCGCGGTCGCCGGACAGCTCGGCGAAGACCGCGCGGAGAAGCAGACCATCGTCGCCCCGCGTCGATTCCCGGGCCCGCAGGGACGAGGCCCGCAGCCGCAGCGATGGGGTGGTCTCGACCCGCGTCACCGCCGCAGGGTCGGTCTCGATCGCCTGGCGGACGGCCCAGTCGGCCTGTACGTCGTCGCCCTGGCTTGCCAACGCCACCGCGTACCCGATCAGGTGGGTCGCGTCGTCTGGTTCGCTCTCGGCGGCCGCGGCGAACATCGTCGCCGCCTCGCCCGGGCGTCCTAACGCCAGCCTCGTCCATCCGTCCGGCGCCGATGGGTCCGGTGCCCGCGTCGATTCGACGTGGATCGGCTGGTAGGTCGTGGTCGTGTACGTGCGCCGGATCTGCGGCGTCTCGAAGAGCGGGTTCGTCACCGTGACAACATCGGACGAGCGATAGTCGTACGAACGGGCGTACGCCGCCCCGTCGTGGTAGGCGCCGAAGTGCCGCGACCCGTAGATGTCGGGCCCGACGACCGTGTGCGTGAGCACCGTCGGGACATAGGCGTTGTAGTTCACGACCGTTGGCGCGCACGACGGGCGGTAGGTCGAGTAGCTGTAGCTCGGGTAGGTCGTGTACCGCGGGTACGTGCCGAGGTTTAATCCGATGCTGAGGCCCGATCGTGAGCGGTTGTGGTACGTCCTCGTCGGGCGGGGCGTGCACGCCGGGCGGTAGCCCGGGCGTGCGGTGTACCCGTGGCGCGAGAACCGGGTGTTGACGTTGTAGTTCTCGTGGCGCACGCCATGGATGCCGCGTGCGATCTGTGTCGAATTGAGGTGGACCTCGGTGCTCGAGGCGCGACGCGGGCGCTCCCCCGCCGACGCCGGGCACGCCAACGCCGCGGCCAGCAGCCCCAGAACAAGTCCCCTGATCTTCATGGCGGCCTCCTTCACCCATCATCCACCGCCCGGGGCGATCTGTGACCACGAACCCTCCCATGACCGGGCAGATTCCGGTCTTTCCGGGGGATAACCCCCGGTTCTCGGGCGTGTACGATCCGCCCATGAACCCACTCGTCGGCGTCGTCATGGGCTCGAAGTCGGACTGGGAGACGATGCGGCACTGCTGCGAGACGCTGGAGCGGCTCGGTGTGGCGCACGAGCGGCAGGTCATGAGCGCCCACCGCACGCCCGATGTGGTGGGCGACTACGCCCGCTCGGCCCGCGACCGGGGGCTCGGGGTGCTGATCGCCGCCGCCGGGGGCTCGGCCGCCCTGGCCGGGGTGGTCGCCGCCCACACGACGCTGCCGGTGCTCGGCGTGCCCATCGCGGCGTGGTCGCTCGACGGGCTCGACTCGCTGCTCTCGACCGTCCAGATGCCCCCGGGCGTGCCCGTCGGATCGCTGGCGATCGGCAAGCCGGGCGCGATCAACGCCGCGATCCTCGCGACGAGCATCCTCGCCGGCGCGCACCCCGAACTGCGCCACGCGCTGGAACGCGACCGCGCCGAGCGCGCGCAGAAGGTCCTCGACAACCCCGACCCGGCCTCGTAGACGCGCGTCATACCCTCGCCCATGAAGATCCTGCTGACCAACGACGACGGCATCCACGCACCGGGCATCAGCGCGCTGCACCACGCGCTGCTCGGCGTCGATGAACGACACAACACTCCCATCGGCGGGCCGGACACCACCATCCTCACCGTCGCGCCCGACACCGTGCAGACGAGCCACGGCGTCACCTTCCACGCGCCCATCATGACCCGACCCGTCGCCGTGGACGAGCACATGCGCGGCGTCGCGGTGGACGGGCGTCCCGCCGATTGCGTCAAGGTCGCGCTCTCCTCGATCTGGGGTGAGCACTTCGGCGAAGGCTCTCGCCCCGACCTGGTCATCAGCGGGATGAACGCCGGCGCCAACGTCGGGCTCAACGTGATCTACTCGGGCACGGTCGCGGCGGCGCTCGAGGCGGCGTTCCTCGGCGTGCCCGCGATCGCCGTGAGCATGCACCTCGGACGAGGCAAGCCGCTGTTCGAGGTCGCCGCGGCGCACGCGCGGCGTGCGATCGAGCTCGTGCTGGCGGCCGGGCTGCTCGGCGCGCACGACTGCATCAATATCAACGTGCCCCGCACCGAGGTCTCGTGGGGCCCGGACGACCCCGGCGAGCGCGCCCGCCCCGCCGTCCGCGAGCCGAGCGACCCCGACCCCGACTCGGTCGATCCCTACGCCGACCCCGAGATCCGGGTCTGCCCGATGAACACGCACGGGCTGGTGGATCGGTACGAGCGCCGTGAGAGCCCGTCGGGCGACGTGTACTACTGGGCCTCGGGCGGGGGACTCGACTTCCACCGCCTCGACGACGGAACCGATGTGGCCGAACTGTTCGAACGACGCACCGTCGTCACGCCGCTCGAGTACGACCTGACGCGACGTGACACGGTGGGCCCGTGGCGCGAGGCGATCGAGGGCTCGGCAGCCCGGAGAGGGTAAAAAAAGGCGGCCACATGTGAATGCGGCCGCCCGGAGGGAGAAAGAGAGAGCTTGTTGAGCGGGGGCCTTCCCTTGGGTCGGCACCCGCGGATGTTCGGTGGTTCGGCCCGCCGCGGGGGCGGGCTCCAACTTTTTCGCTCCATATCTCCTACGAGAGGAACTGGTCGAGGTTCTGCAGCCTCTCCTCCAGCGAGGCACGGATGCCCTCCAGCCGCTCGGACGTGAGCCCCAGCTCGTCGCGGACGTCCGGGGCGATCGAGGTGTCCAGCAGGTCCATGCGGAACCCGTCGGCGGCCAGGTCGGCGACGATGCGGTCGGCGACGTAGACGATGCAGGTCAGCCGTCGGCTCTCCTCGGGGGCCCCGAGCGGGTTGTGGTGGAACCCGGTGACATGCGCGAAGCTCGGCGGGAACTTCCACTTCTCGCACAGCGCCGACCCGAACGACTGGTGGTCGGCGCCGAAGACCCGATCCTCGATCCCGAGCATGTCCACCGCGGGCACGCCCGACGAATCGACCCCGAGCGTATCGACCACCTCGATGAGCTTGTTGCGGTCGAACTGCATCTCGACCATGATCCCGATGTCGTGCATGAGCCCGGCGAGGAACGCCTCGTCGGACAGCCCGAGCTTGAGCGCATCGCTGATGATCTTGCTCGCGGCGGCGACCGCGTTCGAGTGCGTCCACAGGCGCTTGGCCGAGAACGACGAGGTCAGGTCGCCCCCGCGGAACAGCTTGGCGAGGCTGGCCGCGATCGCGATGTTCTTCACCGCGTTGAGCCCGAGCAGGACGATCGCCCGGTTGATCGAGCCGATCTGCCCGGGCAGCCCGTAGAACGACGAGTTGACGACCTTGAGGATGCGGCTCGACAGCGCCGGGTCGTTCGAGATCACCTCGTGCAGGTCCTGGGCGGTGGACTTGGGGTCCTCGACCAGCTCGATGATCCGCAGTGTGATCTCGGGCAGGGTGGCGATGTGGCTGATCTCGCTGATCGCCGCCCTGACGGTCTGCTCGCGCTGCTCGGTAGTCTGGCTCATGGCGCTCTCCGCATCCGGTGCTGCCGGTGCATCGGCACGCCGCGAACGCCACTTTGGACGGACCGGTAAACAGCCGGAACCCGCCCGGTTATCGGGACGCTCAGAACATGTTGCGCTTGCGGAGCAGCGTCCGATCGTGCGGATCGATTCGTGCCAGAAGCGCCGCGACCCGTTCGCCCGCTCGACCGTCGCCGTAGGGGTGGTCGTCCGGATCGGGGCGCAACCGACCGGCCCGCTCGACCGCGTCGCGGATCGATGCGGCGTCGAGCCCGGGGTCGTGCACCGCGTTGCCCGCCCGCTCGCGTCCGCCTTGGCGCAGACCGAGGTCGACAACCGGCAGACCCAACGCTGCGGCCTCGATCAGACCGCACGAACTGTTGCCCACCAGCACACCGCCCTCGGCGGCCAGGCGGCGCAGCACGCCGACGAACCTCGCCCGGGGCAGATGATCGACGGGTTTCACCGAGCCCTGCCGTGCCTCCAGCGCGCGCACGATCCCGTCGCGTCCCGGGTCGTGGTTGGGCATCAGCGCCAGCACACGGCGGTCTTCGAGCGCGCTCAGCGCGCGGTCCGCCGAGTGCTCCTCCTCCTCGTCGAGGCGACCGATCGGGTGCAGCAGGAAAACGACCTCGGGCGCGCCGAGTCCTTTCCACCCGTCATCATCGATCGGTTCGATCGCGCGAAGTCCGTCGATCGCGGGCGAGCCGATCACGTGCACGCGCTCGGGGCGTTCGCCCATGCGCCGGATGCGTTCGGCGGAGGCCTCGGTCGCCGGTAGGTGCAGGTGCGCGAGCTTGGTGATCGCGTGGCGCATCGCCTCGTCGGCGACGCCCTCGGCCCGGTCGCCGCCGTGGATGTGCGCGACGGCGATACCGGCGACGCTCGCCGCGCTCGCCGCCGCGAACGCCTCGATGCGGTCGCCGAGCACGACGGCCCAGCCGGGTTCCAGCAGCCCGAACGAGCGGGCGAAGCGCGAGATCCCCCTGCCCAGAGCCTCGGCGTCGTCGAGGCGCGTGCGCCGACCCGCCACCTGCATCGGGATGGAGTCGGCCACGTCGAACTCCCGCTTGACCTCGCGGAACGTCACGCCGGGCTGGATCAGGTGTGAGCCCGCCGCGACGACCAGCAGCTCGAGGTCGGGGTGCGCGCGCACGGCGTGCATCACCGGGCGCAGCAGCCCGAACTCGGCGCGCGTGCCCGTCACCACCGCGACACGACGCGGCACGCCCGCACCGTTCTGGAGCGGATCACCCACGCGCCGAGTCTACTCGGGGATGCCGACCAGCCGGGAACGCTGGAGAACCTGCCTCGGGCCCTGAGTCGTTTTCACTGTCTGGTACACGCCCTTGCCGTTGAGCAGGTTGTTTGGGAATCGTCGGCGCGTCTCGGCCAACTCGGGGCTCTCGGCCAGCGGGTTGGTCGGGTCGTGATCGTCGGGCCCGAACACTCCCACCGTCACCATGCTCATGTTGGGCCCGTGGAAGTAGAACGCGCGCTCGCCCTCGCGACGGAGCTTGACGACCGCTTCCTCGGCGAGGCGGCGGAACTCGGCGAGTTCGTCGGGTGAGGGCCTCTTGAGGTCGCTGCGCCCGTACGCCCCGACCTGGAGGGTGTAGAGCGCGTCGGGCCCGAAGGCGGCACGCACGCCGCGCAGGTCGTACTGCGGCACCGACCCGCCGATGCCGACCTCGGGCGGCGCGAGGAAGGCGTGGGCGAATGGGGCGCCTCCATCGACCACGAGCCCGCGGATCCGGGCCAGGTCGTCCTGTGCGGCGCGGTCGTCCGGCCCGTCGTACCGCCCGTAGAGGATCGCCGTTCCCCGGTCGGAACGCCGCTCGGCGTACGCCTGCGGCAGCCCCATCGACCGGATCTGCCCGAGTGCACGCGGGACAAGGTCGTCGGCGCCGCTGACCACGGCCAGCACGATCGCCCAGGTCTGCTCTTCGGCGGCCCGCGTGCCGGCGGGTGCGAACAGCTCACGCCCCTGCTCGCGGACCCGCTCGTTGCCCGATGATCCGGGCGATCCGGCGCACCCGGCTGTCAGGGCAGCGGCGCAGATACCGAGCACAACCTGAACACAGAAGGGGGGTCGCATGTGGACGACCGGATCATACGTGGGCAAAAGAATCTCGTGGGTCCGGGGTTGTGTTATTCATGTAATCACATGAAAGGTAGAGATTTACAGTCATAAAGGACCTACAAGGCTGTTTTGAACCGTGCGCGGGTGGGTCGTCGATATGTTGTTCAGTTGGGAGCGACGGCCTCAAGATGATGGTCGTCCGAGCGGGTGTGTGGGGCATCGAGCGAATCGGTCGGGGTGGACCGATGCCAGGAGGTGTGGTGCGCATGAGCCAGGTGGGGCCGGTGAGCGAAACGAGGGTGGGGCGGGTTGAGGCCGACCCGGCGCGGGTTCGCCCGCCCGAGGGCGAGCGGGGCGCCGACGCGCCGACGCGCCCGGGTGATCGGGTCGATGTCTCGGCAACGGCGAAGTTCCTGAGCGGGCTGCGCGAGGTTCCCGCGCTGCGCAGCGAACTGGTCGATCGCGTCAGCGCCGAGATCAAGGACGGACAATACCTCACGCCCGATCGCATCGAGGCGGCCATCGACGGGCTGCTCGAAGACCTGCACGACGGGCTGATCTAGTCGTTCGCCGGTTCGTCGCTCAGCGCGACGACCGCCGACACCAACGCGCGAACAACCCGTGTGTACCGCTCGGCGTCGATCGTCCCGATCGTGTCGCCCGGCGTGTGGTAGTACGGGCTGCGGAAGTTGGCGGTGTCGGTGATCATGACCGCGGGCTCTCCCATGAGCAGGAACGGCGCGTGGTCGCTGCGGAGCAGATCCGGCGCGGGCACGGGCGCGAAATCAACGGTCAGCACCTCGAGATCCGGCTCGGCGCTGCGCATCTGCGCCGCGAGTGAGCGGGCGAAGCCCCGGTGCTGAGCGACCGTGACGATCGCGATCGACTCGCCGGTGTCGGGCGGCTCGAACACACCGGGGATCGGCGGGAACGGCGACCGCTGGCACCCGGGCTCGGTGCAGTAGTACCCGAGCGCGTCGAACGAGATCGCCCCGACCAGATCGACCTCGCCCGCCGCGATGCGCGGGGCGAGCAGCGCCGCGTCGTGGGTCGAGCCGACCAGCCCCTGTTCCTCGCAGTTGTAGAAGCACAGGCGGACCGTGCGCGCGGGGGATCGGTGGGCGAGCACGCGGGCGATCTCGAGCAGCGCGGCCACACCCGAGCCGTTATCGTCGGCGCCGGGCGATCCGGTCACCGCGTCGATGTGGGCGGCGACGAGCAGCACCTCGTCGGGACGGTCCGTCCCCGGGACCTCGGCGATGACGTTGTGCCAGGTCTCGGGCTGGGGTGATCCCCACTCGAACGCCTGGAGCTGCGGCTCGAGCCCGAACGAACGCAGGCGCTCGGCGACGTAGCTCTCGGTCCGGCGGAGCCCGGCGCGGCTCGCCGCGTCGCCGCGCGCGCTGCGCGCGGCGGGGAGATCCCCGATCGTACCGAGCAACGCGTCCGCGGTGATCGGCGCGGGCGACGAGCAGCCGAGCAGCGCGGCGCCGAGGGCGAACGCGACGAGTCGCTTCACGCGGTCGGCTCTGGCTGACGGATCGATTCCAGTGCGAGCAGGGCCGCGCCCGCGATGCCCGCGTCCTCGGAAAGCTCGCTGGCGACGATCTCGACGTTCTTGGCGGCGTTTGGGAAGATGACGCGCCGCGCCCCGGCACGCACGAGATCGACAAACGGCTCGCCGAGCGCCTCGGTGAACCCTCCCCCGAGCACCACTCGCTCGAGGCTGAGCAGCGTGACGGCCCCGCCGATGATGATGCCGAGCAGATCGGCGGCGTGATCGACGACCTCGCGCGTGAGCGCGTCGCCCCGCGCGTACGCCTGGGCGATGACCTTCGAGCGGATGCGCGACAGATCGCCGTTCACGATCTGCGGGATGATGCTGGCGTGGTTCGCCTTGATGAGCTTGGTGAGTCGGTCGGCGAGCGCGGTGCGCGAGCAGTTGTGCTCGAGGCTCCGTTCGCCGGGCTGGTTGTAGGGGGAAGCGTGCATGTGCCCGATCTCGCCGGCCGACCCGAAGGCACCGTAGTGGAGCTTGCCGTTGAGGATGATGCCCCCGCCGACGCCGGTACCGATCCAGACGCCGAGCAGGTGTTGGGCGTGCTCGCCGGCGCCGAGGCGGTGCTCGGCGAGGATGGCGACGTTGACGTCGTTGTCCACGACAACGGGCGCCCCTCCGAACCGCTCGGAGAGCATCTCGCCGAGCCGGACACGGTTCCAGCGGAGGTTGACGGCCTCGAGGACCATGCCCGAGCCGGGCTCGATCGCCCCCGGGGCGCCGATGCCGATCGCGCCGAGCTCCTCGGGGTCGATGTGGGCTTCATCGCAGGCGTTCTCGACGGCCTCGGCGACGCGTTCGATCACACCGTCCGGTCCCAGCTCCGCCTTGGTCTTCTTTCTGCCCCGACCGATGATGCCCCGGACGCCCTGACCGCTCAGCTCGGAGGTGGCGATGCCGGCGTTGATGTTGGTTCCACCGAGGTCAACGCCGGCAACTGGCTTATTCATGGACGGAGTCTATCCCGTTCTGCCCGCGACCCGCCGTAGGCTTCGTCGGTACAGATACGGGGAGGTCGGCATGAAGCTACGGGCGTGCCTGGTGATTCTGACGGTGCTCACGCCGATGGCGCTGGGGCAGCTCACCGAGCGCCCCGAACGCGCCGTCGCCCTCGGGCGGGAGCTGATGCTCCTCGACGCGGAGGACTTCGCCCGCGACAACGACCTCGCCTGGCGCGGGCTCGACGGACCGATCAGTTCGGTCCTGATCATCGGCGAGTCGCGCGAGGACGACGCCTGGAAGGAGATGACCGCCACCACGTTCCGATTCGACGAGTCCGGCTATCTCACCCAGCAGTTCGTCGAGGTGCAGGGCGGGGCGGCAAAATTCGACTACACCGTGAAGAACTCGCTCGACGGCGGGCGGATCACCGGGCGTGAGGTCGAGATCGGCGGCAAGACAACCTTTACCACGACCTACACCTACGACAACGGGACGCTGGTCGCGGTCTCATCGCAGGGGGCAGACGGCAGCCGCGTTGGCATGAAGCTCGAACGGCGCGACGGGCACGTCCGCGCCGCGGTGTTCACGCGGGCGCAGCC
>Ga0210110_1000102_pt1 | contig 29365 bp, 21 predicted proteins | sample China_Galinas_PW_2_FD_184865 | JGI IMG/M metagenome (GOLD analysis project Ga0210110, IMG submission 184865) | Wetland microbial communities from San Francisco Bay, California, USA, that impact long-term carbon sequestration - China_Galinas_PWB_D1... | ecosystem: Environmental > Aquatic > Marine... | reverse complement strand
TCGACAACCTCCGAGCCAGTGCCGGGGCCCAGAGAGCGCCCGAGCGCCGGCGCCGTTTCGTGTTCGTTCACCGGATCGACTTGGGGCCGAAGCTGACGCAGCTGGCATCGCTGCAAAGCCGGGCTCATCTCCGCCGGGTGGCGCGGAGTGGGGGGGACGTCACCGTCTACGCGAGCGCCGTGCTCGACATCAACCGCGACGGCCACCCGGAGATTGCCTCCGACGATCGTGAGATCCAGGTTCTGCGTCCCACCGGCGCGCGAATGTGCACAACGCCTGCTCAGCTGCGTGTGCGGCCCGGCAGGAGGTTGACCACGCGTCTTCCCCTCTGCGGGGGCGGAATGCGCTGGCGGATCGCGCGCCGTGCCCGGCACGGGTCGGCGAGAATCCGCAGCGGCAGGCTGCTCTACCGCTCGAACCGGCGTTTTTTGGGTTCGGACTACATCCTGCTGTCCGGTCGGGCCAGGGGCGCGGTGAGCTCGGCTCGCCGAACTGTGAGGGAGTGGGTCCCGGTGAAGGTCGCGCGCCGCGACGGAGTCGTGGTTCGCGTAATCGGCGACTCGGTAACGGCCGGTTTCGGCTACTACGACAACGGCGCCCCGATGCCATTCACCAGCCTCCTCTCCTGCAAGCCGGGCACAACCACCTACAACGACGCCTGCTCGTCGAACTCCACCAACCGCAGCAACCAAGACGCGGGTGTCAACTACGCCCCCGACTACGGGCTCTCGAACAACATCTCCTGGGTGGCGCAGTGGGCAAACGAGCACGGCGTGACCAACTTCGAGAACCTTGCGGTCACCGGATCCGAACCGTCGAACTGGACCGAAGGAGGCCAGTTCCACGCCACCACCCAACGGGTCATCGCCGAAAACCCGGACTACATCCTGATGACGATGGGCGCCAATCCGCTGCTCTCCGACATGCTCTTCGGAGTCGACAACATGGGCTGCGCGGTCTGGTCCGATGTCTTCGGTCACTATCGCGAATGCATCGAAGAAGCCTTCCGCGGCGTGGACCTCCGGAACAATCTCGCCCGCCTCTACCGCGAGCTGGTCGACAAGACCAGCGCCACCATCTACCTGATGCAGTACCACCTTTCAGTGCCGTCCTCGGCTCTCGCCTACAGCGCGACGCAGATCGCGATGATGGGCACGTTGCTGAACCAGGAAATCGCCTCGGTAGCCGCCGAAGTGAATTCGCCCCAGCTCAGGGTCATCGCTCCCCCGCACTTCGACGTCGGCATCGACATCTCGCCGGTCTTTCCTGCGACGTACTCGTGCTCGAGCTTCGGATACCGCGTCGACGGGCGCAGCGTTCAGTCGACCCCGACGCAGGATGAGCTGGAGGTCGACCATCCTCTCTCGTTCTGCTCCGGCCCGGCCAAGGGGCCGCCCTGGATCATCAGCGGCGATACAGGCATCCATCCAAGTGCGGCCGGCTACTCGCACATGGCTGCCCAGGTCCCGGCTCCGGAATAGGTCGGGGCCCAGCCGCCTGGGCGGCCCATAGACTCGTCGGCAATGGGCCAAGCCATCGGTCAGGTCCTCTCGCTGGGCGTTGGGGTAGCGCTCAGCCCCATCCCGATTGTCGGGGTCGTACTGATGCTCGGCACACCGCGGGCGCGCTCCAACGGCCCTGCCTTCCTCGCCGGCTGGATCGGTGGGCTGGCCGTTGCCGGGACGATCGTGCTGCTGATTTCCGGCGGCGCCGACGCAAGCGAAGGGGGGCAGCCGGCGGACTGGACGAACGTCCTCAGGCTGGTTCTCGGCCTCGTACTGCTCCGCATCGCGCTGCGGCGCTGGAAAGACCGGCCGGGCCCCGGCGACGAGCCGGAGCTGCCCAGGTGGATGAGGTCGATCGATCGGTTCACCGGGCCGCGCGCCGCGGCGTTCGGCGTCGCCCTTTCGGCACTCAACCCCAAGAACCTGGTCCTCACGATCGCCGCCGCCTCGGCGATCGCGCAGACCGAGGTCGCGGCCGGCGAGCAGGCGATCGCCCTCGCTGTCTTCATCGCGATCGGAACGCTCGGCACCGGTGCACCGGTCGTCATCTACTTTGCGATGCAGGAGCGCTCAAGGCGGACGCTCGACGAGCTGAAGGAGTGGATGGCGCGCAACAACCCGACGATCATCGCCGTGATCTGCCTCCTGATCGGGGCGAAGCTGATCGGCGATGCGATCAGCGGCTTTTAGCGGCGGTCAGCTGCCGAGCAGCTTGGCCTTCTGCGCGGCGAACTCCTCCTCGGTGAGAACGCCCTGGCTTTTCAGTTCTCCCAGCTCCTTCAACTGGTCGATCACCGATCCTCCGCCCCCCTGCGGCGGCGCGGCGGGCGGCGCGGGCGCCATGGGCGCGCCTTCCTGAACTGCCCAGCGCTCCGCCTGGCGGCGAGAGACACGGTTGCTAACCGCGGTCGCAGTCCCGGCGATGGCAGCTGTCCTTGCTACTCCTCGAATCAATCCCGGCATGGCTTCCTTTCTCAGGCGGCCTCGGCCGCGTCGAGGGCATCGATCAGGTCCTGGGCGGGAATCCGGCCGCTGGCGACGAGCTCACCGCCGGAGCGCCGAACGGCAGCGGCAAACGGTGCTGCCCAACGGTTCTCGTAGACGAGCAGCGCCGCCGAGGTCCCAGGCTCGAGCGCCTTGGCCGCCTCGTCGGTGTCCTCGTCGGAGAGCAATCCCGCGGAAGCGCCCTCGAAGTCGGCAAACGCCGCGACCTCGTCGCCGAGGTCCGCTATCTCCAGCTTGGCCACCGATCCGTCCTCTCCCTTGGCGATGAAGGCAAGGTCGATGATGCGAATCAGCCCGCGGTCGACCAGGTCGATCAGGTGCGGGGCGGCCTCGCCGTTGGGCTGGCGGCCAGGCCACTCGACGATCACGTAGTCGATCGGTCCCATCTCGATCAGCTCATCTGCGTTCAAGCCGGCTCCTTTCTCGAGCTATCCCCGGTCTGAACGTTCGGGGCGCCCAGCCAGACTACCGCCCGGATTGCACCAACGGCGACCGTAGCCCTGGGTGCCGTGCCACAATTGGTGAGGTGGAGCGGGGTGGAGTCGATGACACCCGGGCCGAGACGGCTCTACGCCGGCTGAGCACGATCCCACCGCTGGTGTTGGGACTTGTGGTGGTTACTCCGCTCCTGCCCGCGTTGCTCGTCGTCGGCTTGGTAGTCGACGCGTTCCGCAGGCTTGCATTTGACGTGCCGCCGACGGCCGCGCGACTTGTGCTCTTTCTCTGGGTGTATCTCGCCGCGGAGGTCAGCGGGCTCGTTGCTCTGGCGGCGCTCTGGATTGTGAGCCTGGGCGGTCGCCGCCGCGCCTGGTTGGCGGATACGACTTGGCGCCTTCAGCAACGTTGGGCAGGGACGCTGTTCGGCGCAGCGCGCGCCCTCTTCCGCCTGCGCCTCGAGGTGACCGGGGACGACTTGGTCGTGCCCGGCCCGATGATCGTCCTGATCCGACATGCGAGCATCGTCGACACTCTGCTGCCCGCGAACCTCGTTGCGCTTCCCCACCGGATCCGGCTGCGCTACGTCCTAAAGCGTGAGTTACTCTTCGATCCGTGCCTCGATGTGGCTGGGCGGCGCCTGCCCAACTACTTCGTCCGCCGCGGGACCGGCGAGGTGCAGGAGGTGGAAAGGGTTCGCACCCTTGCCGAAGGCCTCGGGCCGCAGGACGGCGTGCTGATCTACCCGGAGGGAACACGCTTCACGCCGGAGCGCCGCGAGCGGGCGATTGCACACATCGCGCGGCGCGATAGCCGCCTCGCGGCGCGGGCGGAACGACTTCGCCACTTGCTACCGCCGCGACTCGGTGGCGTGGGAGCGCTGCTCGACGGAGCGCCAGATGCCGACTTGGTGGTGATCGCACACCACGGATTCGACGGGCTGCGATTGATCTCCGACATCTGGCACGGGGGGCTCGTCAGGCTGATGGTCCGGGTGCGCATTGCGCGCACGCCTCGCTCGACAGTCCCAGAGTCGCCCGCCGCTCGCGCCGATTGGCTCTATGACGTCTGGCAGGACGTCGACGACTGGCTCGAGGAGTGCTTTGCGGAGGACGGCGAGAGGACGGGCGCGTGAGCACAACAGGCCTGCTGGCAACCGAGGCGGGCGTTGTGCTCGCGCTCGTCACCGCCCTGTGGGCGCTCAGCCTGGCGGTGCGCGACACCTCGATCGTCGACATCTTCTGGGGGAGCGGCTTCGTCGTAATCGCTTGGACCGGCTTCGCGCTCGCCGATGGGAGCTCCGACCGGCGCCTTCTCCTGGTGGCACTGGTAACGGTCTGGGGTCTGCGCCTCACCGCGTATCTCGCCAGTCGCAACCTCGGCAAGGGCGAGGACCTCCGCTACACGGAGATGCGTCGGCGCCACGGCGACCGCTGGCCCCTGCGCAGCCTGTTCGTCGTCTTCTGGTTGCAGGGGGCTCTGATGTGGATCGTCTCGCTCCCCGTGCAGGTTGCGATGACCGACGCCACGCCCGCGGGGCTCGGCGTCCTTGACTGGGTGGGCGCCGGGCTCTGGGCAGTGGGCGTGACGTTCGAGGCTTTCGGCGACCGGCAGCTCGCCCGCTTCAAGGCCGACCCCGCCAACCGCGGCAAGGTGATGGACCGCGGCCTGTGGCGCTACACGCGCCACCCGAACTACTTCGGAGACTTCTGCGTCTGGTGGGGGATCTGGCTCGTTGCGCTGGCCACGGGCAGCGCCTGGTGGACGGTAGTCGGCCCGGTTGTCATGTCCGTCCTTCTGATTCGGGTCAGCGGCGCCGCCCTCCTGGAGAGCTCACTCGTCCGGCGCCGCGAGGGCTACGCCGACTACATCGCGCGCACCAGCGCCTTTCTTCCCTGGCCGCCACGTCGCTGAGCGGTATCGGCTTAGCCTGAATCCACCGATATCGGCGAGACTCTCCGCTTCGCAGGCCTAGTTGGGGGGCGATTCCCACTCACCCAGGTAGTGGTGCTACCTGGGTGGAGGGAATTGACTCCCGGCGAAGGGATGCGGGATGGAGGGGCCGGTGAGATCGGTGGAGTCAGGCTTAGGCCTGTGCGAGCGGTGCACGCTCGGCTCGTCTCCGCACCGCACCCAGCAGGCGGAGCGTGGCGAAGACGTGGCCGCGACTGCCGACAACGAGAGTGCGATAGACGGCGCCCCTGACCCCGGGGAAGCTCGCTCTCGACTCGGCGCGTAAGTGACTGCGATCCGTGGCGAGCGGCTCGAGCCTAAAGGTCAGTGCGTATTTCGAGAAGCGGTGCCTTCCGGCCAGGACGAGTTCCCCAGGTCGGTGGGCGCCGTGAACGCGAAAGCCGGGAAGCGTCGAGCCGGCCGCGAGCGGGCGCGGGCCGGAGGCAACCGTGTCGGCACAGCCGAGAAGGTGAGCAAGCTCACTGCCCAGCTTGGGGCCGAGGGTGTCCTCCAGGACACCCAACAGTGCCTCCCATGTCGCGTCGGCGCTCGCAGCGATGTTGGTCGAGTGCTCGTCGAGGTACGGGGGGCGCTCACTCGCGCGCGCTCGAATTCGAAATCAGCCATCTAGGCGAACTTGACGAGCCCGGCCATCAGCTCGACCGCTTCGGCGTTCGAGAGCCCCTGCTCCTGCACGAGCGAGCGCCAGGTCGCGAAGGCAAGTGCGTGGCCGATCGTGGCGCGCGCGCGTCGCCGCTTCGAGCCGCGCTGCGGGCGACCGCGAATCAACACCTTGGCAGCCTCCTCGAACCAGGCGGCCAAGGCCGCCATCGAGGGCTCGAGCGCTGGCACCGTGGCAACGTCGCGTGTGGTTCTCTCGACCATGTATGCGCCCCGCTCGAACCAACCGTAGAGCTCGGCCAACGCGACTCGCAGGCGTTTCCCTGGGTCGGCGATCGCCGCCCATGCCTCGAGGTCGGGCAGCGGATGCTCGGATAGCCAGTGCGACGAGCAGGCATCGAAGAGCGCCTGCTCGTCGGGGAAGTGGCGATAGACGGTCGCCCGCTGCACGCCTGCGCGCTCTGCGACGGCGCTGACCGTGGTCTTCGCCGGTCCCACGGAGCCGTGCAGGTCGACGGTGGCTTCGGTTATCCGCCGCCGCGTCTCGTCCTCCTGCGCGGCGCGTTGCCGCTTGCGGTAGCGGCGCTTGGGGGACTCTTGAGATTTCGTAGACATCTCTGTTCAATGAATATTGACACAGCCGCCGGATGTCTGCTAGGTTCGCTGAACACTGACGTTCAACGAATTGGAGGTACCAGGATGACAGCGACTCAGATCACGGAGGCCCTGCAGCGCTTCGATGCCTCCCAGGGCCCGCGCAAGGTCGGGCCGACCGATGGCCACGTCGCCCACCTCGGCGGTTGCGACGCGCGCTTCCTCGTCTGGGGAGAGGAGTCCGGAGGCGGCTTCTCGATGGTCGAACACCCGATTCCGCCGCGCTCCCTCTGCGCGCCGCTGCACCGCCACACCGGCGTCGACGAGTACAGCTTCGTCCTCGAGGGCCGGATGGGCGCGCTGCTCGGCGACGACGTCGTCTACGCCGAGGCCGGCGAGCTGGCGTTCAAGCCCCGCGACCAGTGGCACACGTTCTGGAATGCAGGCGACGAGCCCGCCCGCATTCTCGAGGTGATCTCGCCGGGGGGCTTCGAGCACTTCTTCCGCGAGTTCGACGAGACGACCAGGGACGGAAGCTTCGACCCCGAGGCCCTGAGCGAGCGCTACAACATCGAGTTCGACATGGAGAGCGTGGCGCGGATCTGCGCCGAACACGGCCTCACCCACCCGCTGCTGCCCGCCTGAAACTCACCGGTCGTCGATTTGCCCCCTGGCCCATTTGCTTCAATCGGGTTACCAGAGAAAGGAGGTGGTCCTAAGTTGATTCACATGCTTGACGGGACTCTGGAGGTGCAGGGCCGCTAGGCGCCGCACTGGTGGGCGCCCGGCGGAATCCACCCCGGGCACCGGCGGATCGCAGGGAGGCGGGTCTTGTCCCACCCGCTCGCGGTTCCCGCATTCGTCTCCAAGCACCAGACCGGGGCCGCCTTCGGGCGGCCCCGGTTGCACTAGTCCGCCGTCGGCGAGGTGAGCTCCTGACTGGCCCAGCGATCGTCGATCACGGTGTGAGCGACCTGGCTGCTGCGGCGGTGGCCGGTCACCGCCATCAGGAACTGGTCGCGCTCCAGCACCAGCAGCCTGGTATCGACGATGGTGCGCACCGTGGCGGTGCGGGGGACGTCTCGCAGCAGGGCGATCTCGCCGAAGGATTCGCCGGGCCCCTCGTTGCGGCGAAACTTGCCGTTTTCGAAGACCTCAACCTCGCCCTCCTCGATCACGAAGAAGCGGTCTCCTCGGTCGCCCTGGACGATCACGTCCTCGCCACCGGCGAACTCGATTGGGGCCAGGTCGTGGCTGAGACGCTCGAGCGTGGCCACCGGGAGCGGCGCGAAAATCGAGTTCTCCCGGAGTAGCCGGTAGGGGCCCTCGGCGACCGGGGCACCAATCTCGTAGGCGCGCAGCCGCGTCCAGCAGACGAGCACGAAGACCGGCATCAGAGCGCCGAGCGCGACCAGCGCTCCACGCACGTCGAGGACTTCCACGAGGACAATTGCGCCGAGCGAGCCGAGCGCCATCGCGGCCAGCCGGCCCGCTTCAAGCGAGCTGACGACCCGTCCCATCGTCTCGTCGGAGCCCAGTCGCTGCATCAGCGTTTTTGCCGCCACCTCCACGAAGGTGAACCCGATCCCGATCCCGAGCCAGGCCGCATACGAGGCGATCTGGTGTGGCCAGGCGCCGGGCAGCACCGTCGCCGCGCCCAGCACCAGGCTGCCGCCGGCGATCGCCGGCACGAGCTTGCCGCGGTCGAGCATCAGCGCCAGGCCGGCGCCGCCGGCGATCGCCCCGATGCCCCAGCTGGCGTTGAGGAAGCCGACGCTGCCCTCGGCCAGATGAAGCAGGTCCAAGGCCAGGACGACGAGGAGGACGTCGGCGAAGCCCTCGAAGAGGAGAAGCGCGACAAGCGTCAAGGCCGCAAGCCTGACCGCGGGGTGGCTGGCGATCGTGCGCAGGCCGAGGGTCACTTCGCGCACGACCCCCGAGAGCTCGTCGTCGTCCTCGTATTCGGGCCGGTTGTCCTTGCTGACGGCGAGCAGCAGCGTCGCGGCCAGCACGGCGACGGTGGCCGCGACGCTGAAGACGACGCCGGGGGAGGTGGCGGTGAGCAGCAGGCCGGAGACGATCGCGGCGATCAGGAAGCCGGCGTTTTCCATCGCGGCGTGGTTGACGTTGCTGGCGGAGAGCTCCTGGGGAGTGCGCGCCAGCAGCGGAAACATCGCGGCTTCGGCCGGGACGTAGGCGCTCGAGGCAACCGCGAAGAGCGCTGGGAAGATGAACACAATCGCGGAGGGGGCGTCCCACGCCGCCGCCATCGCTGCCCCCGCCAGCAGCGCTGCCATCGCAAGGCTGCTGAAGATCAGAACCACCTGCCGCGGGTAGCGATCGGCGAGCAGGCCGGAGAAGGGGGAGGCGAGCGCTCCGGGCAGCAGTCGGATCGCGGCGATCAGGCCCACGCCGGCGACGCCGTGGGCCTCGAACCCGTAGACGCCCAGGGCGATCGCGAAGCTCCAGCTGGCGAATGAGATGCAGATCTTCGCCGCCCCGAGCAGGCCGAGATCGCGATTCTCGAAGTCGAGGACGAGCGCGCGGAGAACCACCCCGAGCTTCTGGCCGGCTGCGCTCTTCATAGCCGCGGCAAGATAGTGACTCGGGCTTCGCTCTCAGCAGCGCCAGCTGCCGACACCCGTGACCCTGGCGTGGCGCGTTCCGGGGATCAGGGACAGCCGCACCAGGCGCGTGCAGCGGTAGTGGCCCTGCACCTCCGTCTTTCGCCGGATGAAGACCCGGCAGAGGACGACCCGAGCCCGCTGGCGGCGGCAGTTGGAGACGCCGTAGCGGATGCAGCTGTCGTCGTGCTTGCAGGTGCGCTTCGCGAAGGCTGCGGCCCGATGGCTGGCGACCGGCACCGCCAGCTTCCTGGCCACAGCCGCCTCGGCGGGGAGTGTCAGGGCAGCGCAGAGGAGCACCACCATCCCGTAGCCCCTCATGCTTCGCATCCCCACTTGGTACCAGATTTCAGATGACGACGAGGAGGGAAAGTAGGAAGAGCATGATCGCGTGGCCCGTCTGGTCGACCGCCAGCCGCAGTGCCGGGGGCGCCTCGCCGGCGAGCCCCTTGGCCCTGCGGACGTAGAGGTCGAGGAGACGGCCGTCGTCTTGGATCATGTGGGGGACGGCGATGAGCACCGCGACGCCGATCGCCCATGCGCCGATGTCCGTGGCCAGCCAGATGAGGGCCGGGACGAAGGCCAGCGTGTAGGTGAACGTGTGCGCCAGCAGGGCCCGCCGCGATTCACGGTCGGGCCCGAGGCCCCCGAACTTGTGCCTCGCCTGCCAGTCGGTCTGCAGAAGGAAGTCCCCGACCAGATGCGAGACGAAGAAGACGAGGAAGACTTCGACCCAGGTCACGGCGGGCAACCTATCGGCTTCCGACCTGCTCGGCGGTCGGCTCGGGCAGAGACCAGACCTGAAGCGGCTGCTCGCGGCCTCGGACCTCGAACTCGCCGACCGGGACCAGCTCCGGCTCGCTCTCGAGGCGCGCCGCGCGGGTCGAATCGGCGATGAAGACCCTGTGGCCGGAGCCCTTGGTCATTCCCTCCAGGCGGGAGGCGGTGTTCGTCGTGTCGCCAATCGTCGTGTACTCCATGCGGCGCGCGGATCCGACCTGCCCCGACATCACCTCGCCGCTGTTGAGGCCGATCCCAATCGCGAAGCCATCGCCGCGCCCGTTGGCGCGCATCCAGTCGCAGAATGCCGGCAGCCGCACCTCGAGCATCTCCCGTGCGGCTGCGATCGCCCGGTCGGCGTGGTCGGCCTGCTCGATCGGTGCGCCGAACACGGCCATGATGCCGTCGCCCATGTAGGCGACCAGGGTGCCACCGTGGTCCATGATCGCGTCGGTCATCTCGCTCAGGTAGTGGTTGAGGACCTCGACCACCTCGGACGGCGGTCGCGACTCCGAGTAGGAGGTGAAGCCGCGGATGTCGCTGAAGAGGACGGTGCACTCGCGACGCACGCCGCCCAGCTGGAGCTCGTCCTCGCCGTGCGCGAGGACTTCGTCGACGACCTCCTCGGGCACGAAGCGCGAGAACGTGAAACGCACGCGCTGGCGCTCGAAGGCCTCCTGCAAGTACTGCAGGGCAAGGGTGCCGATTGCGGCGGCGACCAGCGCGACCAGCGGGTAGATGACGGTGAGGATGAGGTCGGCGTTGAAGGCGAACTGCGCGATCACCAGGTAGAGCGCACCGGCGAGGATCGCGACGCCAAAGGCGATCAGCGGCTGCAGCAGGATGCCGGCGAGCATCGCGATCGCAGCGAGCAGCAGGATCGTGAGCACGTCGAGCCAGCCCGGCGCCGAGCGCAGCGGCAGGGTCTCGAACACCGTGGAGATGGCGTTCGCCTGCACCTCGGCACCCGGCATCAGCTTGTCGCTGCCGTGGGCCGCCGACGTGTGCCAGACGTCATGCAGCGAGGGCGACGAGGTGCCGATGACGACGATCTTTCCGGCCAGTTGCCGCGGGTCGACTTCGCCGCGCAGCACCTTGGAGAAGGAGTAGGTCGGAATCGTCCCGGGCGGGCCCGCGTAGTCGTTCCAGCCGCCCCGTTCGAACGCGAAGCCATCGCGGCCGACCGGACGGCCGAGGAACTGTTCGGCGCCGGCGACGGCGAGGCCCTTCAGGCCTTGCGTTTCGTAGGGGAAGTGGCGGAGGGTGCCGTCGGAGTCGGGGAAGACCGTGGAGTTCCCGGCGCGGGCGCCGACTTCGCGCAGTACGGCGTCGCCGCCGAAGATCCGGGTGTGCCCCTGGCCCTCCACCTCTTCGGTGGCGAGGACGACACCGATGCCGGCGCGGGTGGCGCGGGCGACCGCTTCGATCAGGGCGTTGTCCTGCTGCAGGGAGGTGGGCTCTGTGAACTGGACGTCGTAGACGATGGTGCTCACCCCGTCCGTGCGCAGCCTGTTGATCAGCCTGCCGTGCAGAGAGCGGGGGAAGGGCCATTGCAGGTCCAGCTGGTTGAAGGTTTCGTCGTCAACGGCGACGACGGTGACGTCAGGCGATGGGTTCTGTTCACCCCGCAGTTCGAAGCGGGTGTCGACGGTTTCCAGCTCCAGTTCTTCTAACGCATCGGTCGTCCAGGCGAGGATGCCGATCGCCGCCGCGGCGAGTCCCACGGCGACGAAGGCGACCAGACCCCGCCGCGAGCTCATGGGCTATCGGAGGCGCGGAATGGCCGCTTTGGCGATGTAGCTATGACCGGCTTTGAGGACCACCAGCCGCTGCTTGACGAAGTCCCGGACCCAGACGGTCCCCTCGCGAACCTTGAACAGGGTCGAGTTGTCGCAGCGATCGACGACCAGCCAGGTCGTTCCGCGCACGCTCGCCGAGCCGTAGCTGCCGGAGGTCCTGAAGTTGCCCTTGCCGCTTCCCCAGAGCCTTCGGCCTCGGCGACGGCGCTTGCGCTTGTGGATCCGGCGACTGGGATGCGCGGCGGCCTTTCCTGCGGCGAAGGACTTTCTCTTCTCGCACCGGCGCCGCCCGACCAGCCGCAGCTCCGTTTCCCAGCTGTGCGCTTTGGTCTGCAGGACACCGAAAATCCCGCCCCAGAAGAAGCCGGAGCGTGTTTCGATGCCGTTGCCGGTCGCGGACTCGAGGTCCACCGTGCCGTACCGGACGTCGATCAGGCACTCGATCGGGATCTGCTCGGGCGAGAGCAGTTTCGCCACCGCCTTGCCGGGGCATTTGGTCCTCACCACGCCGCGGGTCGGCGTGACGTTCACCGTCTGCCCGGCGGTTGGGGGAGGCAGGCCGGCGGGAGGCTGCGCGGCCACGATGGCCGGCGGGGGTGGGGGCGCGGCGATGTTCACGGTTGCTTCCTGCTCGGCATCGGGAAGGATCTCGTTTGCGGCAGCCACTACAAAGGTGTAGGTCCCGCCGCTGGTGGGGGAGCCCGAGAGCTCTCCGCTCTCGCTCAGCGCCAGTCCCGGCGGGAGCTGGCCACCGGCGAGGTGGAACTTCGCGGGCGGTCCCTCCGGGGTCGTTTCGAAGACATGCAGGTAGGCGGAGCCAACTGATCCATCCGGCGGGGGCGGGCTGACGATCAGCGGTTGCGCCTGTCCCTTCCCGTTGTCGCCCCAGCAGGCGGCCTCTCCGTTGCCGCCCAGGGCGCAGCCGTGCGCGCCGCCGGCCGAAACGCCAACGAATTCGCCTCCCGGCGCCCCGCTCACCTGGCCGAAGGCGTCGTCGCCCCAGCAGGCCAGCTCACCGTTGGAGCGGACGGCGCAGCTGTGCGCACCTCCGGCCGAGATCGAGGCGAACTGGCCGTCCGGCAGGTCACTCGCCTGACCGGCCGAGTCGTCGCCCCAGCAGGCCAGGCCGCCGTCGTCTTCGATCGCGCAGGCGTGGCCGCCGCCTGCCGAGACCGCGATGAAACGGGGTTTGTAGCTGTGCAGCAGGTGGCCATACGCGTGCCCGTTGAGGAACCAGCGACCGTGGACGTGCCAGTCGTCGACATCGGTTGGCATGTTGCTCACCTGCCCGGCCGAGTCGTCGCCCCAGCAGGCCAGCGTCCCGTCGGCGCGCACGCCGCAGCCGAATGCACCGCCTGCGGAGACCGAGCGGAATTCGCCTTCCGGCACTTCGCTCACCTGCCCGGCCGAGTCGTCGCCCCAGCAGGCCAGCTCACCGTTGGAGCGCACGCCGCAGCCGAACGCGCCGCCTGCGGAGACCGAGCGGAATTCGCCTTCCGGCGCTTCGCTCACCTGCCCGGCCGAGTCGTCGCCCCAACAGGCCAGCTCACCGTTGGAGCGGACGGCGCAGCTATGCGCGTCGCCGGCCGAGATCGACTGGGCATCGCCGCCCGGCCCGTCGGCACGCGCGCCGGCCGAAAGGCACAGGGCCACGACCAGCGAGAGCAGCACTGTCAGCCAACCGCTTACGCGATGGCGAAATGAACCACGATGCTCGACAGTCGCTGACTCGTACATTCGACGACCTAGCCAATCCTCCGAATTCCGAGCACCCTAGCGGAATTACGGCGCGGGGTCTGGGCATGAGAGGCTTACGGCGTGACGGCCAAGGGGGCAAACCTGACGCTGCACGGCGGGGAGCCACGCTTCGAAAGGGGATTCCGGCGGGTCGGCGAGGACACCTGGGCCTGGCTTCAGCCGAACGGTGGATTGGGAGAGTCGAATTCCGGGCTGGTCGCGTCGGGAGAGCACGTTCTGCTGATCGACACGCTCTGGGACCTCGATCTGACCCGGCGCATGCTAGACGAGGCAGGGGCGCTCGTCGATACGCCCCCTGAGATCGTCGTCAACACGCATTCCGACGGCGACCACGTCTGGGGCAACCAACTGCTCGCCGGCGCCCGGATCCTCTCCAGCGCGGCGGCGATGCGGCTGATGACGCTCGACACGCCTCAGGACATGCGCCGTCTGCAGCGCGGCGGCGGGGTCCTGGCGGCAATCGGCTCGCTGCCGATTCCGCTGATCGGCACGCTCGATATCGGCGGTCTGCCGCGGTTGCCGCTGCGATCGTTTGGCCGCGAGCTGGCGCCCTTCGACTGGAGCGAGGTCGAGCTGACGTTGCCGACGGAGACCTTCGAGGGCGAGCTGGATCTCGCGGTCGGCGAGCGCCGGGTGCAGTTGATCGAGGTTGGGCCGGCGCACACCGGGGGGGACGCCGTCGTATGGGTTCCCGACGTCTCGGTCTGCTTTGCCGCCGACATCCTCTTCATCGACGGCACGCCGATCGCCTGGGCCGGCCCGGTCGCCAACTGGTTGGCGGCACTCGATCGAATTTCCTCCCTTGGGGCGACCACCTACGTGCCGGGCCACGGTCCGGTCTGCGGCCAGGCGGAGGTCGATCTCCTGCGCGACTACTTCGAGTGGGTGCAGAGAGAGGGTGTGAGCCAGCTCGAGGGTGGAGTGCCGGCCACGAAGGCGGCGCGCCGGATGTTGCTCAGCGATGAGTTCGAGTCACTGCCCTGGGCGGAATGGGGCGAACCCGAGCGTCTCGTCATCACGCTCAGCACGGAGGCATTCCGTCGCGAGGGCGGTGAGGGCCACCTCGCCGGAGGCGGTCGTACGCGGGCGATCCTCCATATGCAGCTGACCAAGACCGAGCTGGAGCGCCATCGGGGGCGCGCCCGGTGAGCTGCGTACGCACACGTTCAGTCACTGCGCTCGCGATCGCCGTTCTTGCGACGGCGCTCCTTGCCGGCTGCGGCTCCGATTCGACCGGAACCTCGACATCGAGCCGCACCCACTCGGAAGCCAACGATGGCGGCTCGCCCCCGAAGCAGAGCTCGAATGGATCCCACGGCGGGGGGTCGGGCAAGCAGGGCAGCGATCGGAGCAAGGCGAGGCCCGGGGGCGGCAGCTCCGCTGCCGTCTCCACACCTCTCAAGATCTCGGGCGGCGGCTCTGCCCAGTTTCGGGTCAAGGGCGGTGACAACAGCATCCAGAATTGGGGTACGGAGAGTGGCGATTCCGAACTCCGGGCCGCGGCTGAAGCGGTGCACGGCTTCTTTGTCGCCAGGGCCGAAGAAGACTGGGCCACGGCCTGCACGTTCCTGGCGAGCTCGGTCGTCTCGCAGTTCAGGAAATTGGTCGCGCGCTCTGAGCTGAAGGGCAAGGGCTGTGCCCCGGCCCTCGAGGCCCTCACCCGTCCACTGCCCGCAGCGCAACGACGAAAGACCACGATCGTCGACGCCGGCAGCCTGCGCATCGGCAAGAAGCACTCCTTCCTCATCTACTACGGCGAGGGCCACACCGCCTATGGGATGCCGCTCGAAGACGATGGCGGCGCCTGGAAGCTGACACTGCTTGCAGGGAATCCGCTGGGCTGAGCGGTTCGTGAGTCACTTGGCCGAACCCGTCAGCCTGGCTGAGGCAACCGCCCTCGAAGGCGGTGACGGCAGCTACTCGATATGCCTCAGCGAGGCATGGGAGATCTGGGGCCCGAGCGGGGGGTATCTTGCGGCGATCACGCTGCGGGCGGCGGCCGACTGCGCGGAGATCAGGAGGCCGGCGAGCTACTACTGCCACTTCCTTGGCTCACCCGACTTCTCTGAGGTGGAGGTTGAGGTTGAGGTGTTGAAACGGGGCCGTCGTTCGGAGTCGTTGGCCGTGACGATGTCCCAGCGAGGAAAGCCGATCCTCACGGCGCTCGTCCGGACGGCTGCCGAGACAGCCGGCTATGAGCACCAGGAGGCGGTGGCGCCGGAGGTCGCGCCGCCGGAGGCATCGGATCTCTTTGAGCGCACCAGGGACGGCAGGCCGATCTTCAACTTCTGGAACAACGTCAGCTGTCGCCGGCCAGAGCCGGTCTCCCCCGGGGACGAGACCCGGCCCATCCTCAGAGAGTGGGTGCGGTTCGAGCCGACGCCATGCTTCGAGGACCCGTTCCTCGATGCCGCCCGCCCGCTCATCCTGCTCGACACGTTCGGCTGGCCCGCCGTCTACCAGAAGCACCGCGGCGTGGATTACGTGGCCCCCAATCTCGACACGGCCGTCTGGTTCCACCGGCCGGCGCCACGGAGCGAGTGGCTTCTAATCGACCACGAATGCCCGGTGGCCGGCGACGGCCTTCTCGGAGTGAGCGGGCGTGTCTGGGAGGCAGACGGCCGCCTGCTTGCCAGCGGCGGCGCCCATCTCCTCTGCATTCCCAGCTCCTAGCCGATTGCGCCACGAAACACCTTGACCTAGGGCGCGCTCTTCTTCCTGGCCCGGACCAGCTTCGGCTTTGCGGGGGTAGGGCATCTGAGCTCGACCCTCATCCGCAACTGCACGGCGCGCGGCTAGCCGCAGCGACAGCGCCTCCCGATGTGCTCGCCCTGCTGCTGCGGACTCCACGCGATCGCGCTTTGGTCAACTCATTCTCGGTAAACGTTAGTTCGAGGCAGCGCGACACGGCCGTCGGCCGGGGCTAGCGTGCGAATACGGGTTCACCGTCTACCGGGAGACTTGGATGTCATGCAGCCGCGGTCGTGTCGTGCGTCGTCGCCGGACGCCGGTTCCACTCTTCCTCGGCGCGCTCATCGTCGGCATCGCCCTGCTCTTCGCAGCCGCCCAGAACGCGTCGGCCCTGACGGCGACCGGGGAAGAGCTGACCAGCATGGCCGTCACCGAGCCCTTCGACGGGACCGACAGCTCGCTTGCGAGCTTCTCCGCCAACTGGTCAAAGCTCAGCTGGGCCTCGGGAGCGACGCCGGAAGGCGCGGACACGACCGCGGGCTGGCGCCCGGTGAGTGCCTACCCCACCGTCAACGGCGCCTTCCACATGCCAGCGGTCAGCGATGCCGGCGGCGGAGTTGCGGCGGCTGTGACGATGGCCGCAAACCCGGGCATCGAACTACGCCACTTCTCGCTGTGGCTGGACATGCCCAGCCCATCCGCCGTGCAGACGGGCTACGAGCTGAGATTCACCTATGTCACGACCAACACGTACGACGTGACGCTCTCGCGCTGGCAGGACGGATCGAAATCCGTGCTGGCGTCGCGCTCGAGCTACACCTTCGCCAACGGTCACTCCTTCGCGGTTGTCGACAAGGGGAGCACGGTCTCGGCCTGGACCAACACCGGCTTCGGGTTCAACGAGCTGCTGAGCGCAAACGACAGCGTGCTCAGCGGCGGCTTCGCGGGCATCGCGGGCGCGGGCAACATCGCCCGCCTGGCCGACTTCAAGGCCGGGGCGCTCGACAGTGCAGCCGACGAGTTGGCGGGGATGGCCGTCACCGAGACGTTCGACGGGGCCGCCGACTCGCGATGGAACTTCGCCGGCAAGTGGCGCCCGGTGGGCTGGGCCGGCGGATGGGCGACCAAGGGCGCGGTGACCACCGCCGGCTGGCACCCCGTTCTCTTCTACCCGATCGCGAACGGAGCCTTCTACACACCGGGCTTCGTCGCCGGCGGGCACGCGATCGCAGCGGCGGTGACGATGGCGCTCGGCCCCGGCCTCGAACAGCGCCACATCTCCCTCTGGCTGGACATGGCGAGCCTCCTGGGAGCGCGGGAGGGATACGAGCTGCGATTCACCCGCGCCTCGACCAATACCTACGACGTGACGCTCTCGCGCTGGCAGGCGGGGTCGCAGTCCGTCCTCGCATCGCGGTCCAGGTACACCTTCGCCGACGGCCATTCCCTCGCCCTGGTCGACGCGGGAAGCACCATCTCGGCGTGGACCGACACCGGCTCGGGGTTCACCCAGCTGCTGAGCGCAAGCGACGTGGCCTTCAGCGGCGGCAACGCCGGCGTCGAGGGCTCGGGCCGCAACTCGCGCCTCACCAACTTCAGGGCCGGATTGCTGCAACACGAGAGCTCCGGGGCCCATGCACCGGATACCAACATCGAGTCGGGGCCCTCGGGCAACGTCCTGCCCGAGGAGGTGTCCTTTGCCTTCACGGCGACGGATCCCGAGGCCACCTTCGAATGCTCGCTCGACGCCGCCGCCTATGTCGCCTGCGGGTCCCCGCAGACCTACCAGTCCCTGCCGGCCGGCCCCCACACGTTCCGGGTGCGGGCCGTCGACAGCTTCGGTGAGGCGGACGAAACGCCCGCCGAACGGACCTTCCAGGTGGTTCAGGCGCCGCTCGCCATCACCGGCGCCGCCGATCCGGTTGCGCACGAAGCGACGCTGCACGGAAGCATCGTCCCGAATGGCGCCGACACGTCGTACTACTTCGAGTACGGGACCACCACGTCCTACGGCTCGAGGATTCCCGCCACGGCCAGCCCGCTCGACGTGAACACCGGCACGGTCTCGGTCAACGAGACCCCGACCGGCCTTGCCGAGGACACCACCTACCACTACCGGGTGGTCGCCGAAAACGAGGTCGGCACCGCTCACGGGGACGATGGGACCTTCGCAACCCTCAAGCCACCCGACGTGCAAACCGGAACGACGACCGCTGTCGGCCCCAACGAAGCGCTGGTCACTGGCGTCGTCGAACCGAACGGCGACGCCACCGCCTACAAGGTCGAATACGGGAAGACGATGGAGTACGGGTTCCAGGCTCCCGGCGGCTGGGAAGGCGTTGGGTCGGGGAACGAACAGGCAGAAACCGAAGACGCGATTCCGTTCCTGGAGCCCGAAACCATCTACCACTACCGGGTGGTCGCCGACAACTCGGTCGGCACTCGCTATGGCCAGGACAGGACGTTCACGACTGGCGCCTCGTCGGTCTCGCCGCAGCGGGAAGCCGAAGAACGGGACGAGGAAGCTCACTTCACCGGCAGGTTCACCGGTGCCCTTCCAGATGAGTTCGTCGACCTGATGTGGAGCGGCTCCCTTCCGCTGACCGCAGCCCCGAGCCACCTCGAAGCGATCAGGCGATCGGGCGCAAAGGTGCTCCGCCTCTCCGTTGGCACCAATCCGGGCGGGGTGATCGAATGGGATCTGTACGACCAGATCTTCGAACGCGCCGCCAACAGGGGCATCACGATCCTTCCGCAGGTGGCCGGTGTCATTCCCAACGGGGCGGAGGAGGAAAGCAACTTCCTCACTGGCCTCTTCGAAATAGTCGACAGATACGGGCCCGGTGGCAGCTTCTGGGCCGGCAAGGCGAACCAGCTGCCGCCCAGCTGGTGGGAGTTTGGCAACGAGGAGAACTACAGCTGCTGCGGCACCGTTCAGCCACAGGCGTTCGGGAAACTGCTGGAAAGGTCCGCGGACGTGATGCGGGTGGCGGCGGACGGCGACATCCACATCGTCCTTGGCGGGTTGCTCTCCGTCTCTCCCCCCAGCAGCGACGCCGAAGCACAGCGGAAGCGTACGCCGGAGGATTTCCTGCGCCGGATGGGACCCTATGGCCGGGACGACTACGTCGCCGTCGGCCTGCACCCGTATGTCTTCAAGGCGGATGACGGCCATGCGCCGACCACGCCCGTCCAGGTGAACCAGGTCGCGAACAAGATTCGGTCGCACATCTCGACGCTCCGCAACACGATGGACTCCGCCGCGGTGGAAGCAGGCGGCAAGAAGATCTGGATCACCGAGATCGGGTGGCCGACCTACAACATCTGGGATCCACAGAATCACCCAGCCGTGACCAAGGTGGTGCAGCGGGAATTGATCGAATCGACGCTCGAGATGATGAAGGCCAACTGGCAGAGGTTCGGGATCCGCAACCTCTTCTACTACAACATCCAGGACTACGACAAGAACGTCATGGGGAATCACCCCTATAACGTCAACACGGACAACTGGGACTACCGCAGCGGCCTGCGCGGAGCGCCCGGCAACTACAAGCCCGGCTGGTACGGCTTTCAGGTAGAGGCAGGCGCTCCAAAATGGCCGAGGAAGCCGAAGTCCCAAACCAACGGAACGAAGAAGAAGGCGGCCCACCGCGCCACCCTTAGCGCCCTCGTCAACCCCTACGGCTCCCCGAGCTCCTATCGATTCAAGTGGGGGACGACGACGTCCTACGGGAAGTCGACCGGATGGCAGAGCATGGGGTTCGAGGAAGGGGATCGGGAGGTCGACCGCCAGATCACGAGCCTCCAGAAGGGACAGACCTACCACTACCGCGCGGTGGCCATCAACGAGAACGAAGAAGTCGAGGAAGGCGAGGACATGCAGTTCACGACTGCGCCCAACACGACGACCTACATATCGGAGCCGGTGGAAACGTTCAACGGAAATCCCGGCTACGTGACGGTGCGTGGAGGTGTGTCCTCCAACGAGGGAACGGTGTACGGGAAGTACGTAAATGTCAACTTCTCGAAGTGGGAAAACAACGAATGGGTATACAAGAGCACCATCGATCCGCACCCCGTTGTGGACGGTGGCGTCTACGAACGCAAGTACTGGGGCGTGGGCAGGGGCAGATGGCGGGTTCGGACGGTCTTCCCGGAACAGGGGGAACTCGACCAGTCCGAATCTGGCTATCACGAATTCGAGATCAAGGACGGCTACCAGTTGGTCAACACCAACTCGGGAAAGTGCCTGGACATCGCCTACGAAAGCCCGGACAATGCGGCGCAGGCCTGGCTCTGGGAATGCCACTCGCCGGTGCGGAACGGCCAGGTCTTCACACTGATTCCAGTCAGCGGAAACGACAACTTCAAAATCGTCGCCCGCAACTCAGGTAAATGCGTCGACGTCCGCAACGATAATCAGACGGCGGGCGAACAGCTGCAGCAGTGGGCGTGCGCGGACCCGCTCCCATCGGTGCAGATCTGGCGCCGATTTGGCGGCTCGAACGGTTGGAACTTCGCCATACAACATTCCGGCCAGTGCATGGATGTATGGCTCTCGGGCGCGGGAAACGGCAACAAAATCGACCAGTATCCGTGCAACGGCACCAACGCACAGGGCTGGCAGCTGAGGCCCGTGGAAGGCAACCCGGTTCCCACCTCGACCACGCTCTCGGTGACCGAGGTGCTGAATGGCGAACCGGGGCTGGTCAGCGTTGCCGGGACGCTCGACGTCTCGGGGTACCCGCTCACGGGGAAATGGGTGAATGTCAACTTCCAAAAGCTCGAAGGGGGCAGCTGGAATCTCAAGCAGACGCTCCACCTGGTCGAGGACCACGGGCACGTCGAAAAGAGATATGAGGGCCTGGGCCCCGGTAGCTGGCGCGTGCGCTCCGTCTACCCGGGAGAACCTCCGCTGGCTGAATCGTCGTCGCCGTATCAGTACTTCGAAGTCAAGCGCGGCTACCGGCTGGTCAACAGGGTGTCAGGCAAGTGCCTGAGCATCTCCGAAGGGAGCGGCGCAAACGGTGCGAAGGCTCTGCAGTGGGACTGCAGCGGGAACCCGCAGGCGGGCGACGGCCAGCTCTTCACCTGGTTCCCGATGGTCAACCACTGGCCCTACTACCAGATCAGGTTCAACGAGCCCGGCGGCAACAACGCGGGCAAGTGCCTCGACGTCAGTGGTGTCAGTCAGTCCGATGGCGTCCAGTTGCAGCTCTGGGATTGCCTTGGCGAAAGCCAGGACAACCAGCTGTGGCGAGGAGAGGGCGCGGGCGGGGAATACTTCCGCTTCCGTCCAAAGCACTCCGACAAGTGCATGGACGACTTCCTATCGGGAACCCACAACGGCAACGCGATCGTCCAGTACTCATGCAATGGCACCGATGCGCAGCGGTGGAAGTGGCAGGCGATCAAGTAACGCCGCGGGCAACACAGGGTTGACCGGCCCAGCGCCTCTGTGCGGTGCGCCAATTGTCCGCATTTCCCATCCGGCGCGCGAGGCTCGCCAGCTGTGTTTTGGTTTCGGGTAAACGTTAGTACGAGGGTTCATGACATTGCCGCCGGCCGGGGCTAGCGTGCGGAGACGGGTTCACCGCCTACCGGGAGACTTCGATGTCAGACAGTCGCGACCGGCCTGCAGGTCGTCACAGGACACCACTCCTCCTAGGAGTACTGCTGGCTGGCATTGCTCTCCTCTTCGCAACCGCCCCGAGTGCGCCCGCCGCGACGGGGACCGGGGAAGACCTCGCGGGGCTCTCCGTCACCGAGCCCTTCGACGGTACCGACAGCTCGCTTGCGAGTTTCGCCGCCAACTGGTCAAAGCTCAGCTGGGCCTCGGGCAGCACGCCCGAAGGCGCGGACACGACCGGCGGCTGGCGCCCCGTCAACGGCTATCCGGCGGTCAACGGCGTCTTCCACAAACCCGCGGTCGACAACAGCGGGGGTGGCATGGCAGCGGTGGTAACGATGGCCGCCAATCCGGGGATCGAAGACCGGCACTTCTCCCTCTGGCTGGATCTGGCCAACCCGGCCGCCGGGCAGACGGGCTACGAGCTGAGGTTCACCTATGTCGCAACAAACACCTACGACGTCACGCTCTCCCGCTGGCAGGCAGGGTCGCGGTCCGTTCTCGCCTCGCGCTCCAACTATTACGCGTTCGCCAACGGCGATTCCCTCGCCCTGGTTGACAGGGGCAGCACGGTCTCGGCATGGACCGACACGGGCTTTGGGTTCAACGAACTGCTGAGCGCGAACGACGGCGCCCTGAGCGGCGGCAACGCCGGCATTTCGGGCGCGGGCAACATTGCGCGGCTGAACGACTTCAAGGCCGGCGCGCTGGGAAGCACGGCTGACGACCTCGCGGGGCTCTCCGTCACCGAGCCCTTCGACGGGACCGACAGCTCGCTTGCGAGCTTTTCCGCCAACTGGTCAAAGCTCGGCTGGGCCTCGGGCAGCACGCCCGAAGGCGCGGACACGACCGCGGGCTGGCGCCCGGTGAGTGCCTACCCCACCGTCAACGGCGCCTTCTACAAGCACGCCGTCAACGACACCGGAAGTGGGGTGGCGGCCGTGGTGACGATGGCGGCCAATCCGGGGATCGAAAGCCGCCACTTCTCCCTCTGGTTGGACATGGCCGATCCGGCCGCGGGCCAGGCGGGCTACGAGCTGAGGTTCACCTATGTCACCACCAACACCTACGACGTAGCGCTCAATCGCTGGCAGGCCGGATCGAGGTACGCCCTCTCCTCTAGGTCGAAATACACCTTCGCCAACGGGCAGTCGCTGGCCCTGGTCGACAAGGGCGGCACGGTCTCGGCCTGGACGGACACGGGCTCGGGATTCGCTCAGTTACTGAGCGCAAGCGACACGACATTCAGCAGCGGCTACGCCGGCATCGCGGGCGCCGGAAACATCGCGCGCCTTACCGACTTCAGGATCGGCTCGCTGGACAACAGGCTCGATGATCTGGCAGCGATGGCTCTCACCGAGCCCTTCGACGGCGCAGCCGACTCGCGTTGGAACTTCGCGGGCAAGTGGAGCCCCGTGGGCTGGGCCTCGGGGTGGGTGACCAAGGGGTCGGTGACCACCGCGGGCTGGCACCCGGTCCTCCCCTATCCGATGGTGAACGGCACCTTCTACCGACCCATCTTCACGGCTGGCGGTCACGCGATCGCAGCCGTCGTGACAATGGCCGCGACCCCGGGGGTTGGACAGCGTCACTTCTCCCTCTGGCTGGACATGTCGAGCCTTCTTGGAACACGAGAGGGATACGAATTGAGGTTCACCTACGTCACGACCAACACCTACGACGTGACGCTCTCCCGCTGGCAGGCGGGCTCGCAGTCCGTTCTTGCCTCGCGCTCGAGTTACAGCTTCGGCAACGGACACTCTCTTGCTCTGGTTGACCGGGGTAACTCCATCTCCGCCTGGACCAACAAGGGCTCGGGGTTCGTTCAGCTGCTGAGCGCAAGCGACACGACGTTCAGCAGCGGCAACGCGGGCATCGAGGGCGCGGGCCGCAATACGCGCCTGACGAACTTCAGGGCGGGAGTGCTGAAAAGCGAGACCTCCGCCGCTCATGCACCTGACACGAGCATCCAGGCAGGGGCCTCGGGCAACGTCCCGCCCGAGGAGGTGTTCTTCGCGTTCGCCGCAACAGACCCCGCAGCAACATTCGAGTGCTCGCTCGACTCCGGCGCCTATACCGCCTGCAACTCCCCGAAGGTCTATCCATCCCTGCAGGTCGGTCCTCACACCTTCCGGGTACGTGCTGTCGATGCCTTCGGCGAAGCCGACGAAACCCCCGCCGAACGCACCTTCGGGGTCGCTCAGGCGCCGCTCGCAATCACCGGCACCGCCAATCCGGTTGCCGGTCGCGAGGCGACGCTGCGCGGCAGCGTCCTACCGAATGGCGGCGCCACCTCCTACCACTTCGAGTACGGGCCAACGACCGCCTATGGCAAGAGGATCCCCGCCACTGCCGCCCCGGTCAGCGTCAACACCGGCACGGCCTCGGTCAGCGAGACTCCCACCGAGCTCGCCGAGGAAACCACCTACCACTATCGCGTGGTCGCCGAAAACGAGATCGGCAAGAGCTACGGCGCCGACCAGACGTTCACCACCTCGGTTCTACCTGAGGCCACAACCGAGGACGCCAGCGCGGTCGACGCGAACGAAGCGATTGTCACCGGCACGGTCGACCCCAACGGCACGGACACGACGTATGAGTTCGAGTACGGCACCACGACCTCCTACGGTTTCGTCGCGTCGGGCGCGACCGAAGAACCACGCTCTGGCACCGAGCCAATGGAAGCCGCCGAAGCCCTGGCGCACCTGGATCCCGAAACGACCTATCACTACAGGCTCGTGGCGAGGAGCGGGGCCGGTACGGTGACCGGCGCTGACAGGACTCTGACGACGGCGGCATCGTCGGTCTCCTCCCAGCGCGAACAGGAAGAACGCCAGGAGGAAAAGGCGTTCACCGGGAAATTCACCGGCCCGCTCCCGAGCGACTTCGTCAACATGATGTGGAGTGGGAACAACCCGCTGACGACCCAGCCGGCGCATATGGAAGTGATCCGGCGCTCGGGGGCGAAGATGCTGCGGGTCGGATTGGGGCCCGGCGATTGGAGCATCTACGACGCGATCTTCGAACGTGCCGCCAACCGTGGAATCACGATCCTCCCCGCACTCGGAGGTGCCGCTATCCCTCCGAGGAGCGATTGGGGCGCCTGGAACCAGTTCGTCGAAGATGCCGTTCGCCGCTACGGGCCGGGCGGAACGCTCTGGAGTAGCCGGCCGCAGGACAAGCGCAGGCCGGTCGAAGACTGGGAGGTGTGGAACGAGCCGAACATCGCCAGAAATGCCCGCAACGGTCAGGTCGATGCTGCGGAGTACGGCGACTTCCTGGAAAACACCGCGGCTGTCATCAGGGCAACGGTGCCCGGCACCGGCAACTCCCGGATCATCCTCGGGGGCCTGCTCTCAGTCAGTACAGCGCCGGGGCTGGAAGATCACCGGACACCGGGCCAATTCCTCCATCAGATGGGCAACCACGGGCGCATGTCCTACACCGCGGTGAGCCTCCATCCATATGCCTTCAAGGCCAACGACAACCACGCCCCGCAAACCGCCGCGGAGGTTCAGCAGGTGACAGAAAAGGTGAGGCGGAACATCAAGCTGGCGCGCACTGCCCTGGACGAAGTTGGGGGCGCCGACAAGCAGCTGTGGATCACCGAGCTCGGCTGGCCGGTGGAAAACCCGGAACCCGGTGTGAGCACCCATCCCAAGGTCAGCATGGGGATCCAGCGCGACCTGATCGAATCGAGCTTCGAGATGATCAAGGCCACGTCCCAGACCTTCGGAATCCGCAACGTCTTCTACTACAACATCCAGGACTGGGACCACAACGACCCAATACACATGACGTGGGACTATCGCAGCGGCCTGCGTGGGCCCTTCGACGACTCAAGGCCCGGGATCGGCAATTTCCGGCCCGCCTGGTACGGCTACCTCGCTGAGACCGGAGCCGCGAAGTGGCCGCAGAAGCCAAAGGCGAACACGCAGGCACCAGGTGCCCGGCCCCGACGGGCAACCCTGATGGGCACGGTGAATCCCAAAGGGCTGCCCACCTCCTACCGCTTCCAGTGGGGGCCGTCGGTCCTCTACAAACACTCGACGGCCTGGCAGGGAGCCGGCTTCGAAGAAGGCGACACCGACCGCGGCGCAGAAATCAGCGGCCTGCGCCCGGAAAAGACCTACCACTACAGGATCGTTGCGGTCAACGAAAACGAAGAAGTCACCCTCGGCGGGGACAGGGAGTTCAAAACGCCGCCCTCGACGGAAACCTCGGCCTCCGTCGTGCAGACGCTGAACGGAGAACCTGGCTGGGCAAGCGTCGCCGGCTGGGTGCACGAAGGCGGTGGCCTGGGGCTCAGCAACGTCTACGTGAACGTCAACTTCCAAAAGGAAGTCGGACCCGACGTCTGGGAAACGATAAAGGGCAACACACAGCACCCGGTGGTCACCAACGGCCAGTACCGCGTCGACAACGTTGTGCTCGGCAAAGGCCGCTGGCGGACGAAGACGGTCTTCCCGCCGCAGGGCGAATACGACGAATCCGCCTCCGGGTACCACGAGTTCACGCTGAAGAACGGCTATCAACTCGTCGCCAAGCATTCGGGCAGATGCCTCGACGTGAAGGACGGCAGCACGGCGAACCACGCGACCCTCCAGCAGTGGGACTGCGGGTCAGCCAAGACCCAGCAGAACCAGGTCTTCACCCTCGTTCCGCAGGGCAACGCCTACTACCAGATCGTCGCGCGCCACTCCAACCGCTGTGTGGACGTCACCGATGTGAGCCAAGCACCTGGAACGGTGCTCCAGCAGTACAGCTGCAGCGGTTCCGGGCAGTCGAACCAGGTCTTCCAGGGCGTCCCGGTGGAAGGCGCCTATGTGCACTTCATTGCAAAGCACAGCGGCCAGTGCATGGATGTTCAGGGCCAGCAGACGGGCAACGGCGTGCCGGTCACCCAGTGGGGCTGCATCGGCAACCAGGCAAACCAGCTGTGGACATTCAACTCGGTCGAATCCAACCAGGTGCCGGTGAGTGCCCACCTGACCGTGGGTGAAACGCTCAATGGCCAACCCGGCTACATCACCCTTCACGGAAACGTCGACGCTGGGGCCTACTCGCTGTCTGGGAAGTACGTGAACGTCAATTTCCAGCGCCGAGACTCGTCGGGCAACTACCACACCGTGAGCGGAGAGACATTGCATGTGAATCTCAGCAGCTCCGGGAGCTATTCCTACAACTACTGGGGAATCGGCAGCGGGTACTGGCGCGCGAGGACGGTGTTCCCGGGCGACGGGCCGCTGGCCAAGGCCGAATCCAGCTATCACTACTTCCAGATCAAGAGCGGCTACCGCTTCAAGTTCCGCCACTCGGGAAAGTGCCTGAGCACCTCTGCCGGCGGCACGTCGAACGGCACGCCCCTGATCCAGTGGGACTGCAGCGCGAGCCCCAATTCCGCGGACGGACAGGTGTACTCAGTCGTACCTGTGAATCCCGTGGGTGGCAACTACTTCCAGATTCGTCCCAACTCAGCTCACGGCAGGTGTGTGGACGTGAGCGGTGTCAGCTACTCGGACGGCGCGCCGCTGCAGCTCTGGGACTGCCTCGGGGAGGGCCAGACCAACCAGATCTGGCACATCGTGCCGATCGCCGGCCAGCCCCCTTGGTTTGCCTCGATCGCCAAACACTCCAACAGGTGCATGGATGTGGCTGGCGCAAGCACGAACAATGGAGCGCGGGTCCAGCAGTGGGGCTGCTTCTGGGGCGGCAACCAGCAGTGGCTGTGGCAGGCGATCGAATGATGCCGCCTCGCCACTTCCCACCCACAACCATCTAGGCCACCAAGCGTCCAGAGCACGGGGCGATTCCGGCCGCCCGTTCGTCTTGGGGGCATGGAGACGACAATCGGTGCAATCCCGGTCGGCTCCCAGCCGCATGCACAGCGGCAGAGCCGCGATCAGGAGCTCGTCGGCTTCGTGGGTCGCCACGGAGTGGTGACGATCGAACATGTGATGGAGGCGCTTGGCTTGGGGCGGGCGACCGCCTACCGGCGTGCCGCCGCCTGCATTGAAGCTCGCCTGCTCGAGCGCTTCGAGTTGCTGCACTTCGAACCCAGCCTTCTGCGCGCCACGCGCGCCGGGTTGCGCTACGCGGGCCTCGGCCTACCCACCGCGGTGGTCTCGCCGGCCTCGGTCGACCATCGCCTGCGGTGCGCTTCCACCGCTCAGCTGCTCGCGGCGGAGTTCGAGTCCGCCACAATCCTCACCGAGCGCGAGATCCTCGTCGCCGAGCGAGCAGAGAGGCGTCCGATTGCCAGCGCCCGCCTCACCGCCCGCCGGCTTCATCGCCCCGATCTGGCGGTGCTGGACGGCGATTCCACGGTTGCAATCGAGGTCGAGCTGAGTCCCAAGGGGCCAGGGCGCCTCGGGCCGATCATCCGGGCCTGGCAGGGGGCTAACTGGGTCTCCGAGGTCCGCTACTACTGCGCGTCGGGAACCACACGCCGTGGGGTCGAGCGGGCCGTTGAGAAGGCAGATGCTTCCGAGCGAATCCAGATCTTCGACGCAGTTCCACCGTGACCTCAAACCGAATGGATTAGGTGTGTCATGTGTTTCAAAGGTATGAACCGCTATCGCTTCGATGACGCCGTCGAGTATGCGCTTTCAAAGCGGGGCAGGGAGAACCTTTCGTTGATGTTCTTGGCGGCCGGCTGCATAGCCGGCATCGTGGTGATCGAGCGCCTGTAGGAACTTCGACCCGGGCCCTGCCCGTGGAGCAGCGCCAGGTGCGCTGGGGCTCGCGATCGGCGCGGGACCCCCCGTAGCATCTTCACGATGGTGCTCGACGGGGCACTGCTCGACATCCCAGCCGCTCCACGACGTGCTGCGCGAGGGGATCGCGAGGTCTCCGAACGAGCCATCCCCACGGTCTCACCGAACTAAACACTCACTAAAAATCGGTCGCGGCCCCTGATCCTCGTATATTGTCGGCCGATGCCAAAGATCGCCGTGCCCAGCGCCCCTGGAATCCGACGCTTTGCAGTGACCGTTGCGGCTCTCTTCACCTTCGCCGCACTTGCGGCCGGCTGCGGCGGCGGCGATGAGTCGACCACGACGGCCACCGCTCCGAGCCAGAGCCGCGAGGACAGGGTTCGAGAATTCGGCCTCGAGGCGACCAGCTCTCAGGCCAAGCAGGCCGAAGCGGCCGTGCTCGGATATATGGACGCACGGGTCGCCGGGGAATGGAAGAAGGCCTGCACCTACATCGCGAAGTCGGTCCGGGACCTGTTCGACCGGATCGGCAAGAAAGCCAGGGAATCCAAGGAATCAGGCAACGGCAGCCAGGCGGCGAGCAAGGGCTGCGCTGGATTCGTCGAAGAGGCCACCAGGAAACTGACACCGGCCGAACGCGACAATCTCGCCAAGATCGACGTGACATCGGTTCGCGTCGAAGACGACGGGGGTTTCATCCTTTACAAGGTCCCCGGCGGCGATGAATTCTCGATGTCGCTGAAACGCGAAGGCGGCGAGTGGAAGCTAGTCGGCACCACCGGCACGCCACTGAACTGAGCGGTCGCACGGAACACACCGGCGCCATCGTGCGCACGGTCGCGACCGACGCCGGCGGGGCGACCGTCACGGCCATGCGCGGCTGAAAGCCCCTCCACGAACGAGGCGCCACCACCAAGCCGCTGCACGATGGCAAGAGCTTTGGTCGCTGTGGGCTAGGTCGCAGCGCCGCCGAAGTAGTGGCGGAGGCGCCGATGGCGGTGGCGGAAGAACCAGCCGATCAGCGGCCGCAGCGGGTGGCCTGGCAGCCCAAGGCGCGGCTCCCAGCGCACCCGGTCGGTGAGCAGGCAGCCGCGGTCGCTCGGCTCGAGCGTGCGCTCGTGTTCCCATAGCCGCTGGCTGAGCAGGGTTGAGCGCTCGAGGAAGCCAGCGCCAGGATCGAGGCGGACCAGGCAGAGGTGGTCGTAATCGAAGGGGAGCAGGCCGAAGAGCAGGATCCAACTACGGCCGATCGGCT
>Ga0210110_1000101_pt1 | contig 29438 bp, 20 predicted proteins | sample China_Galinas_PW_2_FD_184865 | JGI IMG/M metagenome (GOLD analysis project Ga0210110, IMG submission 184865) | Wetland microbial communities from San Francisco Bay, California, USA, that impact long-term carbon sequestration - China_Galinas_PWB_D1... | ecosystem: Environmental > Aquatic > Marine... | reverse complement strand
CTTTCAACAGCGCTCGCTGATGCCGGTTCCGCTGATAGAGCGCTATCGCGATCGGCTTCCCCTCGAGGATGGGGACCCGGTGGTGAGCCTGAACGAGGGCTCGACGCCGCTTATCGAGGCGCCGCGGCTCTCCGAGCGGCTGGGAACGCGGGCCTATCTGAAGTTCGAGGGGGCGAACCCGACCGGCAGCTTCAAGGACCGTGGGATGACCGTCGCCGTTTCGCGCGCCAAGGGGCGCGGGGCGGAGGCGGTGATCTGCGCTTCCACCGGGAACACGGCCGCAAGCGCCGCTGCCTACGCGGCGCGCGCCGGCTTGCGTGGAGCCGTGATTGTTCCCGAGGGGAAGATCGCAATCGGCAAGCTTGCGCAGGCCCTGATGCACGGCGCCAGGGTCGTCGCCCTGCAGGGGAACTTCGACGATGCGTTGCAGATCGTCCGTGAGCTGGCCGACAAGCATCCAATCGAGCTGGTCAACTCGATCAATCCGTTCCGGATCGAGGGGCAGAAGACGGCCGCGTTCGAGGTGATCGAGGAGCTGGGCGAGGCGCCCGGAGCACTGGCGATCCCGGTCGGCAACGCCGGCAACGTGACCGCCTACTGGCAGGGCTTTCAGGAGGCCGGAGTGGCCCCTGCGCTCTACGGATTCCAAGCCGATGGAGCAGCGCCGCTTGTGCACGGCTCACCCGTCGCCAAGCCGGAGACCGTCGCCTCGGCGATCAGAATCGGCAACCCCGCCCGCTGGGAGGAGGCGATGGCGGCCTTCACCGCCTCTCGGGGCCGCGTCGCCGCGGTCTCCGACGAGCAGATCCTCGACGCCTACCGGTGGCTTGCCGCTACCGAGGGCGTCTTCTGCGAGCCCGCCTCGGCGGCCTCGGTCGCGGGCCTCCTCGCCCACGGAATGCCGGCGGCCGAGAGTTCAGAGCCGCCGGAGTCGGTCGTGTGCGTGCTGACAGGACATGGCCTCAAGGACCCCGACACCGCGCTTGCCAAAGCCCCTCCGGTCGTGAACTGCGAGAACGACATCGGCGCCGTCGAGCGGGCCGTGTTCGAATGACCGCCCGGCGCCGACTTGTCCGCGTCCCCGCCTCCTCGGCCAACCTGGGCCCCGGATACGACGTGCTGGCCGCCGCTGTGGAGATGTATCTCGAGCTGGAGGTCGAGGAGGCGGGCGAGTTCTCGGTCGACACGGGCGGGCTGGAGGTCTCCGCCGGCCGCGACAACCTGGTCGTGCGCGCTTTCGAGGCCCTGCACCCGGCCGACGGGATCGCATTCCGCTTGCGCAGCGAGATTCCGCTCGCCCGCGGCCTCGGCTCGAGTGCCGCGGCGATCGTCGCGGGGCTCTTTGCCGCCGACCATCTCTTCGAGCTGGCGCTCTCTCCGGAGGAGATGCTCGTGAGGGCGACCGAGCTGGAGGGCCACCCCGACAACGTCGCCGCGGCGATTTACGGCGGCTTCGTGATCTGCGGTAGCGAGGATGGCGGCTCGCCAAGCGCCGTTCGCTTCGACCCGCCGGGCGGGCTCGAGGGCGTGGCGGTCATACCCGCGGAGGAGGTGTCGACGGAGCGGGCCCGAGAGGCGATCCCGGCAGAGCTTCCACTGCGCGATGCGGTCGCCAACGTCTCCGCTGCCTCTCAGCTCGTTCTCGGGTTGCAGCGGGCCGACCTCGACCTGGTCTCGCGTGGCCTTGCCGACCGCATTCATCAGCCTCGCCGCCGCGATCTCTACCCACGCTCGATGGAGATCGTCGATGCCGCCAACGAGCTCGGGGCCCTCGGCGCAACGATCTCGGGCGCGGGGCCGACCGTCCTCGTGTGGACCACGTGGCAGGACGCGGGGAAGGTCAGCGAGGAGCTGCAGCTGCGCTGCGATGGCTGGGCGGAGGTTCGCCGGCTCCCATTCACGCCGCACGGCGCCGACGTGCCCGAGCTCTGAGCGAGCAGTTCTTGCAGGAGGCTTCCGGCGAGGTATGGTCGTGGTAACTGCGGCCGAGAGAGGGGTGGACATGCCGGACGGCTACACGATCAAGCACCGGGACGAGTTTGAGGTAATGGAGGGCTCCGGAGACTCGACATGGATGCTTGCGCGGAAAGCGCTGGGCACGTCGTCCTTTGGGTTCAACCTGGTCGAGATCGCCCCCGGGGGACAGATTCCGGAGCACGACGAGGGGCAGAGCGGCCAGCACGAGCTCTACGTGATCCTCGACGGGGAGGCGACGCTGCGGATAGCCGGTGAGGAGCACGTGGCGCCGGCCGGTACGTTCGCCTCCATGGAGCCGCCGGTCAGCCGGACGGTTCTCAACCGCTCCGGGGCCCCTGTGACAGCCCTGCTGATCGGCGTCCACCCCGCCGGCGAGTACGCGCCTCCCTCGTTCGCGTAGGGAGGCGCGCGCCGTGGTTATCGTCGTCCCGGCGGGCGTAGACCGCACTGGTGACATCGGTCTGCCGACGGTCCCTATAATGCGCGAACTCGTCAACCCGTCGCACGCCCGCTCGAAGAAGGCGTGGATCCCGGGAGGTCCGATTGTCTAAGCACCAGTCACGCCCTGGCGCCAGCGTCAAGCGCTACTCGCCTGAGCTTCCCTACCGGCCCCGCGTCTCGCCGCCAAGCGTTGAAGACAGGGATGCGTGTGCGATCTACGCCACGGTCCGCAAGGACGCGACGCCGAGCCATCAGCCGATTGTGCGGGCGATCCCGGCGTTGCAGATGATGCTTCACCGCGCCGGCAACGTCGACGGCGAGGGTGACGGATGTGGGCTGCTTCTGGACATCCCGCGCAAGATCTGGGCGGAGGAGGTCCGCTCCGGCGGCCACGACCCCTCGCTGACCCTCGACGGGGCCTTCGCCGTCGCCCACATCTTCATCGAGCGCTCTCAGAACTGCGCAAAGGTCCAGCACGACGTTCGCGAGTTGCTTGGGAGGGGGGGGTTCCGGGTCCTGGCCGAGCGACTCGGTGCGGTCGACTCAACTGCGCTTGGCGCCACCGCGCGCGAGGAGGAGCCGCATTTCTGGCAGGTGGCGGGTCTCGTTGCGGACGCCTCGCGGCGCGATCGCGTCCTATTCGACCTGCAGATCGAACTGGAGCAGCAGCTCGACATCCACGTTCCGTCCTTTTCGGCGACGACCTGCGTCTACAAGGTGATGGGGGCGCCGAACGTCCTGTCCGCCTACTACCCGGACCTGACCGACGAGCGCTTCGAGACGATTGGCTGCTTCGGGCACAACCGCTACTCGACCAACACCTGGCCGTCCTTCAAGAGGGTCCAGCCGTTTTCCGTGCTCGGTCACAACGGCGAGATCAACACGATCGAGCAGCTGCGCCAGGAGGCGCGGATGCTCGGCGTCCCGATCCAACCCGGCTGTTCGGATTCGCAGGACCTCAACCGCACGATCGACACGATGGTCAGCCGCGACGGGCTCAGCCTCCCCGAGGCGATGGAGACGGTGCTGCCGCCAATCGTTGCCGAGATCCGCTCGCTTCCAGAGGGCATGCGCCGTTTCTACATGTATCTGCGCCAGGCGATGGGCCCGCTCTCCCAGGGCCCGGTCGCCCTGATCGCCAGGCACACGGACGAGTGCGTGTTCTCGGCCGACGCGCTCGGTCTGCGCCCGCTGTGGCAGGTGGAGACCGCCGACGATTTCGCCTTCAGCTCCGAGCCCGGCGTCGTTTCGGTTCGCGAGATGGTCTCCGAGCCGAAGCCGCTCGCGCCCGGAGAGAAGGTGATGGTGACCATCGACCGCGAGCGCAAGCGGTCCGACCTCCATCCGCACGACGAGATGCTGCGGCTGGTCCGCGAGCGCTGGCTGGCGCGCAACGACGCCGAGGACGCCGGGCCCTACGATCGGGCCCTCGACACGGGCGGGCCACTGGAGGGCGGCGACGTGCCGGGGTACTCCCACGCTGGCCCCGAAGAGCCGGTCAGGGTCGCCAATCGTGTCCTGTCGGGCTTCGGCTGGCAGCGGGACGACGTGAAACTCGTCCAGCAGATGGCATCGAACGGCGCCGAGCCGATCGGCTCGCTCGGGTACGACGGCCCGCTTGCCGCGCTCTCTCCGGAGCGGCAGAACCTGGCCGACTTTTTCAAGGAGACTGTTGCCGTCGTCACCAATCCGGCAATCGACCGCGAGCGGGAGGTCGAGCACTTCTCGACCCGCACCGTCTTCGGCCGCCGTCCTTCGATCGACGCGGCGGGTGAGGACACGCGAACGATCGAGACGTCATTCCCGGTGATCCTGGGCGGTCACCACGACATGGCGCCGCTCTCAGACAGGACCTACCGCAAGATCGCTCGCGAGCACCGCACCTACCTGCTTGAGGACCTCTGGGAGGAGTTCCGGGGACGGGCGGGGGCGGTCGACATCTCGCTGCTGGAGTCGGAGACCACCCGGGGCGCTATCGAGCGGATCAAACAGGAGGCGGTCAAAAAGGTGCGCGACGGCGCCGAGCTGCTGGTCCTTACCGACCGCACCGTGTATGAGGCCGATCGCCGCTACCTCGATCCACACCTGGCCACCTCCGCGATAGACCAGGCGCTGAAGCAGTTCCGTGTCGAGCCCGGCGAGGAGAACCTGCGCCGCCGGTGCGGGGTCGTGCTTCGCTCGGCGGCGATTCGCAACGTCCACGACACGATGCTCGCGCTGGGGCTTGGCGCGAACGGCGTCTGCCCCTACACGATGGTTGAGGTGGTCTGCGTCGAGGACTACCAGGCCGACATCGGGAACCTCTGCCTGGCGCTGAGGAAGGGGATGGAGAAAGTGATCTCGACCATCGGGATCCACGAGGTGCGGGGCTACGCGCGCCAGTTCTCCTCGATTGGCATCAAGCCGGAGCTCGCCGAGATCTTCCAGACCGAGGCCTTTGCCGGCTCCGATGCGGGCGGTGCCGGGTTCTCCGATCTCGACGAGGGCAGCAACGAGCGGGCGCGTGTGCTCGCGGGCGACGAGGACGCCAAGCCGGCCAAGACCTTCCGCTTCTACCCCAAGGTCTACAAGGCGGCGATCGCCACCGCGAACGGGTCGGGTACCTATGCGGAATATTCTGAGAAAGTTCGCGACCTGGAGCGCCAGCACCCGGTCTCCATGCGTCACATCATGCGGCTCAAGGGCGACCGCGAGCCACTCGACTCCGCATCTGTCGACGCCGGCATCGGGCATCACGACTACCCGATCGTGATCTCATCGATGAGCTTCGGCTCCCAGTCGGAGCCTGCCTTCCGTGCCTACGCGGAGGCGGCCAAGGCGATCAACGTCCTCTGCATCAACGGCGAGGGCGGCGAGATCCGCGACATGTTCGGCCACTACCGCAAGTGGCGCGGCCAGCAGGTTGCCTCCGGGCGCTTCGGGGTCTCGGCCGAGATGATCAACTCCTCCTATGTGGCTGAGATCAAGATCGGCCAGGGCGCGAAGCCCGGAGAGGGAGGCCACCTGCCCGGCAAGAAGGTCTCCGAGAAGGTCGCCGCCGCGCGCAACGCCTCCCCTGGCACCGACCTGATCTCGCCCTCAAACAACCACGACCTCTACTCGATCGAGGATCTCGCGGAGCTGATCGACGAGCTGAAGACGGTCAACCCTGACGTACGCGTCTCCGTCAAGGTGCCGGTGGTGCCGAACATCGGCACGATCGGGCTCGGGATCGCCAAGGCGGGCGCCGACATCATCACGCTCTCGGGCTTCGAGGGAGGGACCGGCGCCGCTCGCCAGCACGCGCTGCGCCACGTCGGCCTTCCCTCCGACATCGGCACACGGGCAGTGCACAGGGCGCTGATGGAGGCCGGTATCCGCAACCGGGTCGAGATCTGGGCCGACGGCGGGTACCGCACCGGCCACGACATAGTCAAGCTGCACTGCCTTGGCGCCAACCGGGTCGGCTTCGGCACCCTGGCGATGGTCAGCCTCGGCTGCACCATCTGTCGGGGCTGCCAGCTCGACACCTGTCACGTCGGCATTGCCACCCAGATCGAGACCGTCGAGCAGGCCCAGGAGCACGGCCTCAAGAAGTTCACGCCGCAGGAGGTCGACGGGGCCGCCGAGAGCTGCGCCCGGTTCTTCGCCGCAATGGGCGAGGAGATCAAAGAGGTCGTTGCGTCGCTCGGCTACGAGCGGGCCCAGGACCTGGTTGGCCGCTACGACCTGCTCGAGCAGGTCTCGCATGAAGAACAGATCGACCTGGCGCCGCTGATCACGCCGCTCGAGGAGTTCCTCGACCTCGAGCCACTCGACCTACCGGTGGCGGAGGAGATCTCGGAGTCGCGCGCAGAGCCGGGCCTGGTGGTCGCCCGACCGATTCGGATGGAGGAGAAGCAGGCCTCGACCCAGACGGCGGCCCTGGCCGGGGACGTCTGCGCCGGTCGCACGGTTCACAGCACATTCCCGCGCTCGACCGACGCTCACGACCGCGTTCTCGGGACCGAGCTGGCGGGGGCAATCGCCCGATCCAGGATCTTCGACGGCGACCTGGAGGTAAGCGACGATCTGCTCGCCAGCCTCGAGTTCAACGGCGGCTCGGTTGCCGGCCAGGGGTTGGGTGCCTTCAACGCCTACGGTGTCGCGATCCGCGTCGAGGGTGGGGCCCAGGACGGCGTCGGCAAGACGATGCTCGGCGGAACGATTGCCGTGCTGAAGGGCGAGGGCGCCGGCGGCAAGCGGCTGAACGGCTCGGTTGGCAAGTCCTTCGCCTACGGTGCCCAGCGGGGCCGGCTCTTCGTCCAGGGATCCGCTGACTCGCGCTTCTGCATTCGCCTGTCCGGCGCGGACGTGGTGCTGGGCGGCGAGCCCGAACAGGACGTCGACGACAGTCGCGGCTGCATAGTCGAGCGCGCCAACGCCAAGGGGTTCGCCTTCGAGTACATGACCTCGGGCCGAGCGGTCGTACTTGGCGACCTCGGGCCCTGGGCGTGCGCCGGGATGACCGGTGGGCGGGTATACGTTCGTCAGAACTCCTTCGGTCTCGACCGCGACGTGATCAAAAGGCGCCTCGGAGAGGGCGCCAAGGTGGAACTCGCCGATCTCGACATGGAGGGCACCCTGGACGTGGAAGACCTCCTGAGCCATTACGCCGAGGAACTCCAGGCGACCGGTCAGGACGATGAGGCCAAGCGCATCATGGAGCTGGCAACCGATGCCACCGCAAATTTCCTGATGGTCGTTCCGCACAAGGTCCAGGCGGACCCGAGCGTCTCCACCGAGTGACGGGCGGCGCCCGCCGCCTGTTATTGCGTGCGGGTCAGTAGGTCGGCGATCGAGCGAATCTCGCGCAGCAGCCCGTCGAGCATCTGCTCGGTGTTGGTGTGGATGCGCCACTCGGCGTACTTGCGGTCCTCCTCGACTCTGTCGAGACGACGCTCCAACTCCTCGGTCCGTTCGTCGACCTTTCTAATCCTCTTCTCCAGCTTCTTCTCGGTCCTGCGCACGCGCTTCTTCACGTAGCGGCGGGTCTCCTTGCGCATCGCCTCCAGCTCGCGCCGCAGCGCGGGGTCGGCGTCGCCCTGCTGCTCTGCGAGCATCTCCTCAACGCCGGCACGCACCCGCTCGATCTCTTCGTGGAGGCGCTGACGGGCACGCTCTGCGGCACCGGATATCTCCGGGCCGGGCGCGGAGGGAAGCGAATCGCCTGCATCGCGAGCAGCAGTCATGCGCCGCATCCTACGACCGGCACTGGCCGGAACCGTTGAGCGGTCTCAGTTCTCTATCGCGAACAGCTGGTAACGGCCGATCCTCAGCTCGTCGCCGTCCAAGACCGTTCCCCACTCGACAAGCTCGCCGTTGACGAAGACGCCGTTCAGGCTGCGGTCGTCGAGGATGCGCAGGGACTCGTCGCGTTCGGAGACCAGGAGTGCGTGTCGGCGCGAGACGCTGGGGTCGTCAAGACGGATATCGGCGGCGACGCTGCGGCCGACCCGAGTCCATCCCGACTTGATCGGGAAGACGCAAGTGGCGTCGTCCTCGTTGCGGCACGCCAGGTAGCGCCCGTTGCGCGGCAGTTCCGACCGCAGGCCCGCAAGCCAGGTGGGTGGTGCCAACTCGGTGGCGATCTCGAACTCGGCTGTGGTGCCGCCGTGCTCCTGCATCGACTCGAAGATCGAGTCCCTGCGGAAGACGGAGGTGCCGCAGCGCGGGCAGGTGGGGAGGTGGTCGTTCTCGTTGAGCGACAGTTGAGAGCCGCATTCGACGCAGAAGAATGTGCCCGCTCCAGGAACCGAACCGGTCACGTAGCTGTCGAGAGCTGAGCTGGTGCTGAGACTGGTGGGGATGGTCTTCTCCTTCCCGGCACCTCCGCCGAATCATCGTAGCGCGCCGGGGCGTCCACCGCATCCGCTGTTTCCCGCAATGGTTGACACTAGAATCACGCAGGCGATGGGTCCGGTCAGCGCGGAAGTGGATATCGATGTACCGCGCCGTCAGGCGTTTGAGTTGATCGGTGACCTCTCCCGCCGGCCGTCGTTCACGGACCATTTCGTCTCTGATTTCCACCTGACGCGCGTCGGGCCGTCCGGCCCGGGCGCCGGAGCTCGGTTTCGCGTCAGCCTTCCGCTCCACCGCGTCTGGATGGACACAGCGATCTCGGTGGTCGAGGAGCCGCTGCGAATCGTCGAGCGCGGCTGCGGCGGGCGCGGCAACGGGACGCTGTCGCTAACCGCGTGGGAGCTGCTGGAGGGCCCCGGATCGCTGACCCGGGCGAGGGTTTCCTACCGGACCGAGCCCACGCACGGACTGGACAGGGCGGTCGAGAGGCTCGGCGGCGCCTCGATCTGGTACGGGCGCGCTTGGCGAGAGGCGCTCCACAGGATGCGAGACCTGCTCGAGTCCGAAGAAGGCACGCCGGCACGCCGGGTGGGGGTCGCGGGCGGCGATTCCCACGCGATTCGTATTTCCTGAGGCCGCCCGGGCCTGCGCTCAGAGCCCGGCCGAGAGGACCTGCCCTGCCGCTGGCGCAGCGACCTCGCCACCGGCGGCTTCCGCTTCGATCAGCAGAACGCCGGCCGCCAGTCGTGGTCTGTCTGCTGGGGCAAAAGCGACGAACCAGGCGTCCTTGATCTGCTCCGGTTCCTCTTCGTCTTCCTGTTCGGGGCGCGGGCCCAGCTCCGCGGTGCCGGTCTTCCCCGCGACCTGGGCCTCGGGAATCGCAGCCGCAAACCCCGTGCCGCCGGTCACAACGCCAATCATCAGTTCGGTCAGCTCTGCCGCAATCTTCTTCGACATCACCCGCACCGGCTTCGCCTCGGGCCGCAGCTTGCGGTTGGTGACGATCGACGTCGGCATGCGGACGCCGCCATTTCCGATCGTCTGTGCGACGCTGGCCATCTGCAGGGGGGTTGCGAGGACTTCGCCCTGGCCGATCGCGCTTACGCCGAGGTCAAGGTCGTCGCCGATCTGGGCTGGAATCGTCGACTCGGGCGGTTCGACCTCTTCGACGAGGCGCTGGGCGTAGAGCATCGGCGGGGCGTTGAACCCGAACCGCTCCGCGGTTGCGACGAGCGCCGCGTTGCCTATCTTCGGTCCCAACGGGGCGAAGTCGGCATTGCACGACTCGGCAAAGGCTTCGCGGAAGGTGCCGCCGCAATACTCGCCGTTCGCGTTGCTGATGAAACGCCCGCCGACGTTGATGCCGTCGACAATTGGAAATTCATCGTCGAGGGAGACGACGTCCTTCTGGAGGGCCGCTGTGGTGGTGATGGTCTTGAAGGTGGACCCCGGGGGCTGGGGAGCGGAGAAGGCTTGCCCGGCCAGGGCACGGATGTCGCCGTTGCGCGCGTCCAGCACAACAATCCCTCCAGCGCGCCCCGCAAGGGCCGATACCGCTGAGAGCTGAAGGTCGGGATCGATCGTCGTCTTGACGGCGGCGCCCTGTTGGGAGGCGGCCTTGCCGAGGACTCGGGAGGAGCCGTCGGAGTCCGCGACGGCGAGCAGCAGGCCGCCGGGCCTCCCGGCGAGCCTTGCGTTGAAGGCGCGCTCAAGGCCGCTGACGCCGACCGGCGTGTTGGGTGGGAATCCACGCCGGGCGAGTACCGGAAGGTCCTCCTCGGGGGCAAGACCCAATTCACCGGTCACATCGATGGCAGCGCTCCCAAGCGGGTGTTCTCGCTGGTTGGCCGGGCCGCTGGCAAGTGACGACCCGTCGCCGGCGAGAATCGGCGCACGCGGCGCCAGCTCAACCCGGTTCTCGAGATGCTCGGCGCGGCGCAGGCCGGGGAATACGAGGCTGGGAACCCAGGCGATCCCCCCTTCGGAGTATGGGAGATCGAGGTCGGCTATCACCTTGCCGAACGCGGCGGTCGTGGCCTCGATCGTCACCGGGACAGTGGTCAGGCCGCCGTGCTCAGACGCGTCCTGCGGCGAATCGGGCCGGATGTTGCGCAGCGTCGCGACCTCGGCGGCCCTGCGGTAGGCCTTCGCAAACTCAGCCTTGGGAACTGATCGCTGCGAGGCCTCGCTCAGTTCGCGATACATCGCGTCGAAGTCCTTGCGTGCCCAGGCCGCTGTGTAGCGGCTGGCGGCTTCCCGCTCGGGAGAGCCGGGCACGCCCACCCGGGCGCCCAGGACAAACGCGATCGCGGCAACGATCGCGAGGGGAAGCATGCGGGTGAGAAGGCGGCGGCGCCGCTCCACCTCAGGCGGGAGGCTTTTCACTGTTCAGGGTGTGGTGGAGCTGCTTGGAGCTACCCAGGGCTCAGCTCTCTTGGTGTTGTATGTGTTGGACGGAGGAAAAGTACAAGCCAGGTAGGAGATGCCAGTTGACAGCCTCCTGCCGCACGGCGGCTGGCAAGGCCTGACCGCCTGGCTCGCTCAGCTCGTGCAGGGTCCGGTATCGACGGGCCCGGCCGCCCTGTCGAGGGCCGGGTTGACGATCGAGTTCGGGATGGAGAACCCCCCTGGGGGCCCGGAGGTGGTGGCGGCGAAGACTGTGCCCAGGACGCGGCCACGGGCGTCGACGAGCGGGCCGCCTGAGTCTCCGCTGCGGACATCACCGCGCAGGAAGGCGATCGTGCGGCGAATCGGGCCACGGCCGTATGAGTCCTCGCTGAGCACCGCGCGGGTATCGCCAAGCCGAGCGGGCGTCAGCGCGAAGGGGCCGTTTTCGGGATAGCCGAGGACGGCGCCGCCCTCGCCTCTCTGTGGATCGACCGCCACAGGCAGGGCCGGAAGGTCGGCGTTGACGTGGAGCAGGGCGAGATCGTTGCGGGGTTCGTAGAGCACGGGGACCGCGTCGAACGACGCACCGTCCTGCGTCGTGACCGTTGTGTCGTCCTCACCCGCGACAACATGGGCATTGGTGACGACCAAGCCCGGCCTGGCGATCCAGCCCGACCCCTCCACGCCAAGGCCGCAGGCGGTACCGAGCACACGGACCACCGATTGACCCGCGCGCAGAACGTCCGCGTCTGAGGCGATCACCGCGTCCGGAGGCGCCACCGGTGTTGTCGGCCCCGGCACCGAGGGGGCCGGATCGACCCGGCTGAGGGCGTTCAGAACCGGTCCCGACGGGGGCATCAGGTCGTTGAGGTTGCGCAGGATCACCGATCGCTGGACCGCCGCTCGCAGTTGGACGGTCCCCGGGGCATGCAGCGCAGCGGCGCCGAACACCCACGCAAGCCCCAGCGCGACCGCCGCGACGAGCGCGGCGCCCGCGGCCCCGTCGGCCACATGGAGCTTCTTGCCTCGCACCACCCGAGCCCGCAGCGCCAACGCGAAGCTCTCCATGGTCACGGCCGCCAGCGCCCCGACGAGCAGCGCACCCAGTGCGGCAAAGAGGGGCGCGTAGGGGGACTCAGAGCCCTCCGAGAGGAGCAGCGGCCCCACGCGGCTACCCGCGAAGGCCCCGGCCCCGAACCCGACCAGCGTCATGGCGCCGACGATCAGGCCCTGCCGGTACCCCCAGATGGCGAGTGCCAGCGTGAAGGCCACGATCCCCCAGTCGAGAACGGTCACGGGCGAATACAAGCAGGCCCAGACGGTCGATTCCAAATCCCGACCGCGCGACGGATGACGCACCCGGCACGGCGCTGGATCGTCACCCACGGTCTCGCGCGTAGCGCTGCTACGCGCGGCGGCCCGCGTGTATCGCCCAGCTTGGCCAGTCGCACTCCCGCAGGCACGTCAATTGGGATCGACCATCTCGCCGGGCCGGCCCGTCACTTACGTTCAGTAAGGTGGGCGGACGTGGATGCCACCGCCCCGACAGAAGCGATCCCCGGGGTCTGTCCTCATTTCCACGCCGCGATCGAGTTGATCGGCAAGCGCTGGAGCGGAGCTATCGTCTGCGCGCTGACCGAGCGACCGCTGCGGTTCGGCGAGCTGACAAAGGCCGTGCCCGGGATGTCGGATCGGCTGCTGTCGCAGCGGCTGCGGGAGCTAGAGGATGAGGGACTGGTCGAGCGGGAGGTCGAACCGGGCTCGCCGGTGCACGTGACCTATTCGCTCACCGAGGCCGGAGCCGATCTGCGGCCGGTGATCGCTCAGCTGGGAGAGTGGGCGCGTCGCTGGAAGCGCACCGGGTAGCACCGGGACCGCACGTCTCTCGGGGGCGGGCGCCCGGCGCGGGGGCGAAGCCGACCGTTGCTCAGACTCAGCCTGAATCCACCGATATCGGCGAGACTCTCCGCTTCGCAGGCCGAGTTGGGGGCGATTCCCGCTCACCCAGGTAGTGGTGCTACCTGGGTGGAGGGAATTGACCCCCGGCGAAGGGATGCGGGATGGAGGGGCCGGTGAGATCGGTGTATTCAGGCTCAGTCGCCCTCGTCCCCGCTTCCGTTCCCGTTGGCGCTCGTGGTGGCGATACGGAAGGTCTGTACTTCCTCGCCGCGCTCGATCTGCTCGATCCTTGCCTTCTGGGCGGCAAGGTGATCGGTCAGAGCTTTCTCGAGTCCCTTCCCCTCGGCGAACAGGTCGCCCATGCGATCGACCGGGATCTCCGCCCGGTTGACTTCGTCCGCAATCTCCTGCAGGCGGCGATAGCCGTTCTCGAAGGTGATGGTCTTTGTCTCAGTCATGCCTCTTCCCTCGGTCATGCCTCTTCCTCCTCGGTTTCTCTAACTGCCACCCGGGCCCGTCCATCTCGGAACTTCAGGTCCAGGTGCGCTCCGACACGGATGCCGGAGATCGACGGCACAGGCTTGCCGCTCGCGTCTGTTGCGAGCACGAATCCATGCCGTCGAAAATCGCGAGCCTCGATCACAGATGCGACGTGCTTGAGGTCTCGCCCTGCGCTGTTGAATCGGTATCCGATGCGCTCGTGGGTGAGTTCGGAAGCCTGTCGTAGGCGTGTCCGCTCGTCCTCGAATCTGCGCAATGAGATCCTGTTGAAGTCGGTGATGAGCCGGTCGATTGCCCGGCCATAGTCGCGCTGGTGATCGGCGAGCTGCCGGGCGATCCCATCGTCGAGCACCCGGGCCTGATCGGCGATCCCGGCGATGGCCTCCTCGGTGCGTTTCGGCGCCCTGTTGAGGTGAAGGCGCTGCTCGCCGATTCCCTGCTCGCATCCCGAGAGGGCCGCGCGGCAGCGGTGGGGGAAGTCGGTGATCAGCCGGTCGATTGCCCGGCCATAGTCGCGCTGGTGATCGGCTAGCTGCCGGGCGATCCCATCGTCGAGCACCCGGGCCTGATCGGCGATCCCGGCGATGGCCTCCTCGGTGCGTTTCGGCGCCCTGTTGAGGTGGAGGCGCTGCTCGCCGATTCCCTGTTCCCGCCCCGAGAGCGCCACGCGGCACCGATGGGGAATTGTCTCGAGTGTCGCACGGGCCTGTGAAAGCTCCTTCTCGCGTGTCCCGAAGAAGGAGGTCTCCATGCGGGCGATCCGCTGGCTGAGCTCGGCGATGCTGGCCCCCCGCGACTCGAGCAAATCGGAGCGTCGGAGACGATCGCCGAGCGCCTGTACCCGCTCGAGGTTCTGGTCTACCTGCAGCGGCACCTGGCTGAGCGCCTGCTGCGCGGATTGCAGGTCCTTGCGAATCTCGACCAGCGACGGGAGCACCATTTCGGCTGAGCGCGACGGTGTGGATGCCGCGTGCGTGACGTGGTTGCAGACCGGCACATTGTTTGTGTGCCCGATTGCAGCGACGACGGGCTTGGCGCAGGCGAAGACGGCTCGGCAGAGGCGCTCGTCGTCGAAGGCGATCAGGTCGCGGACCTGCCCGCCCCCGCGGGCAATGACGATCACGTCGACTTGCGGGTGCTGCTGGAGGGTCGCCAGTGCGTCGATGATGTCCCGCGGCGCCGATTTACCCTGGACGAGCGCCGGGCACGTAACGATATGCGCGTGGGGCAGCCGATCCGTCAGTGCGCGGATCACGTCGCTCATCCCTTCCGAGTCCCTTGCTGCGATCACGCCGACCGCACGCGGGAAGGCCGGCAGCGGCTTCCAGCGGTCGGGATCGCAGAGGCCCTCCGCCGTCAGCATTTTCAGCAGCTCGGCCCTGCGCCGGAGCAGCTCTCCCACCCCGGCGAGCTTCACGTCGCTGACGATCAGGCTGAGCTTCCCCGCCGTCGACCAGAAGTCGGGCCGCTCGATCTTGATCTGGACGAGGTCACCGTCTTTGGGCGTGTGCTGGAGGCGCCTGATCTGCCTTCCGAAGATCTTGCAGGAGAGCGTCGCGTCACCATCGGTGATATCGAAGTAGAGAAGGCCCCCTCGGGAGCGCTGCGGCTTCTGGACCTCTCCCTCGACCAGCGCCCCGCCGACATCCTTGACAGCACGCTCGATACGCGTCGAGTACGCGCTAACAGTTACAGCAGGGGTCTCCAACGTCAGTTGTTGCATATGGAACCAACCAACTTATGAGCCGCGTCGGACGGCGCACCTGCGACCGGCCCTCAGAGTCCACCGAACTCGCCCTGGTCGTCTGGCTCGGGCGGCGGGCCCGAGCACAGCTGTCCCAGTGCCGGACATCCCTGGCAGAGCGCCGAGCTGCGGTCCCACTCGGCCGCTGGGGAAAACTCGCCAGCCCTCACCCGGCCGATCAGCTCGCTGAGCCATTTGCGGGCGACGCGCAGGTCGGCCGGGCCGAAGACAAAGACGTCGGGCTCGTTTGGTCGCTCCAGGAAGACGTATGCGACTTCGACCTCAGATGCCGGCCGCGACCCCGACACCGCCAGGGCATAGACGGCGCGTTGGAGGGCGTACCGATCGGAGACCTCCGCCGGGTCCGCGCCTTCGAGGCGGTCGGTCTTGTAGTCGACGACAAGCGGCGGGTAGCCCTCGCGCTCGACCAGTAGATCAATCGAGCCTCGCACAACGGTCTCGTCCACCTGGAGCAGCACCGGGACCTCAGCGCGCGCGCCCGTCTGCTCGGTGCCCACACCCTGGCGCAGAAAATCCGACTCGAGCCAGCCGCGAACCAGCCCGCGCACGTCCTCGAGCACGTCGTTCGCGGTCGGGTCCAATCCCTCGGCGATCACATGATTGCGCGACAGCTCCTCGGGGGGCTCGCGCCACCCGTTCGCCAGACTCCACTCGAGGAGCGCGTGCACCGCACTTCCCCTGGCCGTGCGCTCTTCGGCCGCCGATGCGCTTGCCGGCCCGTCCTCCGTGCCCATTGCTCGAGGGGATGGTGTGGCCCCGTTGGCGCCCTCGCCCGATGTGGGCGCGGAATCGCGCCCACCGCCCACCGCTCCCAGCACCCGCTCCATGTAAAAGCGGTAGGCGCATTTGTCATGCGCTGCCAGAGCGGTATAGGAGATGGGCATGGCCAGGGGGGCACGCGCGCGCTGCTCGACCAGCGGCGGAGGCCCCTCGCCGAGGTCCGGCGCGCCGTCTGCCTCACGGCCCGTCGTCGCCAGCTCGGCGGCACGCTCGGGAGAGGGAAGGTTGACGCGGACGGCGATCTCGTCGGGCTCGAACGTGGCGGGGAGGCCCTCGCGCGGCTGTGGCGCGGGGGTTGTCACGTAGGAGTCGCTCTCGCGGTCGATTCCAAAGGCCTCCACGATCCGCTCGACGATGGGAGTGCCCGGCGTCGCTTCCCTGGCGGGCTGCGGCTTCACCACCCCGCTGAGGATCAGGCGCTCGCGGGCTCGCGTCGCGGCCACGTGGAAGAGGCGCAGCTCCTCCGCCGCGTCGCGCTCCTGTTCTTCTTCGCGCAGCTCCCGGTATGCGTAGAGGTTGATGGCGGCGGCGCCGAGCCGGCGTAGCTGCATGCCGACTCGCGCTTCATTCTCGCCTTGGCCGATCGCCAGCAGGGGCGTGCGGGCGCCGGCAAGCAGCGTGCGCGAGAGGTGGGGCACCGCAACCACGTCGAACTCAAGGCCCTTGGCGCTGTGGATGGTCATGATTCGCACGCCGTCGTGTCCCTCCACCGCGGTGGCGGCCTGCCCCTCGGAGTCGACTTCGGCACGCGAGGCGAGGAAATCGAGCAGGCCCCGCAGGTCGCGTCCCTCGCGCTCCTCGAACTCAGCCGCGACCCTGACCAGCTTGCGCACATTGGCGAAGCGCGCCTCGCCGGCCGGGCGCATCAGCACGGCGAGGTCATAGCCGGTCTCGGTGATCGCTGCGTCGATCAGGTTGGAGAGCCCAATACGCGGCACGCGCTCGCGCAGGCTCATCACCGTCTCGGCGAAACCGAAGAGAAGCTCCAGCTCCTCCGCCGGGATGCCCTCCAGCCCCGCATTTCCCGACTCCAAGTCCCTGTGGGTGGTGGCCCGTTCGATCGTCGGCCAGACATGGCGCCCAGATCCGGCGGCGGCGCGCAGCAACCAGAGCGTGTCTGGGGCGACGCCGCAGGCGGGGGAGGCAAGCACGCCAAAAAGCGCCTGGTCGTCGAGGGGATTGGCAATCGTCGCCAGCAGGGCGCAAATGTCGGCGACCTGCTGCTGGGACCAGTAGCCCCGCCCGCCGACAACGTACGGGTGCAATCCGGCGCGGTCCAGGGAGTCCTCAAATGCGTCCAGGTGGGTGAAGGCGCGCAGCAGCACGACCATGTCGGTGCGCTCCACCCCCGCCTCGGCGAGCTCGCGCAGGCGCGCGGCGACGAAGCGAGCCTCGGCGAGATTGCTGAGCGGGGAGGCCGCATCCGTTGCGGGCTGCAGGTCAATGCCCTCCTTCTCCCAACCGTCACGCTGCGTCAGAAGCAACTCGACGGCGGGCCCCGCGCCGGGGAGCGGGTCCCGCTTCGGGGCGGCACCGACCCGAAGCGGCCGAAAAGTGTCGCCGAGCAGCTTCTCGCCGATCGCGTTGACTGCTCCGATCACCTGTGGGCGTGAGCGAAAGTTGCCGCTCAGTGCTATCGCCTCGGCGCTGGGGCTCGCCTCGATCGCCCGGCGCTGCTCGCGGAACACCTCGAGGTCGGCATGGCGGAAGCCGTAGATCGACTGCAGCTCGTCGCCGACGACCATCAGCTCGCTGTCAGGTCCCCGCAGCGCCTGAATCAGCTGCAGCTGAAGGCGGTTGGTGTCCTGGAACTCGTCGACCATCAGGTGGGTGAAGCGCTTCCGATAGGCCCCGCCCGCCTCGCTGCGCTCCAGCAGCCGCACGGTGTGGATCTGCAGGTCCTCGAAATCGATGCCCGCGCGCCGCGTCTTGGCGGCCTCGAACCGCGCGGTGAACTCCTTCAGCAGCACCGCCAGATGACCGTAGGACTCGCCACCCTCGCCGGCCTCCGCGGTTCGTGCCAGCGCCGCGTCCATGGCATCGCGGTACTCGACCATCGACTTAGCCGTGCTGTCGGTGCGCAGCGCAGCAAGCTGGTCGAGATCGGGAAGGTGCTTCCCGGTGGGCCCGAGGAGCCTCCGGGCCCGCTCGATGAGGAGCCAGTTGGAATTTGTGGGTTTCAGGTCTTCAAGGGTGGCTGCGGCCGATTCTGCGGCGCGGCGGACCGCGCCGGCGACGTCTGGGTCCGGCTGCTCCGGCAGCTCCGGCCTGGCCACCCCTCGACTGCGCAGCTCGGCGTGCACGCCGGTGACCATCGTGCGGAGCCTGCCGATGTCGAATGCGGCAAGCGTCCTCTCGCGGGAGTCCTCCTCCGTGGCAAGGAAGGCTTCTAGCGCCTCGTCGAAAGCCTCGCGCGCGGCGCGCGCCGCCTCGGCCGTGTCGAGCACGCGGAACCGGGGGTCGATCCCGGCCGCGATCGGGTGTCCCGCCAGGATCCGGCTGCAGAAGCCGTGGATCGTGGTCACCCAGGCCTTGCCGATCCCGGCGACCAGCTCACGGGCCCGCTCGGAGCCGGCGTCGGCCCGCATCTGCAGTGAGAACCGGATTCGCTGGCGCAGCTCGGCCGCTGCCTTGTCCGTGAAGGTGAATGCGAGCACGGCGTCCGGCGAGATCTCCTCGTCGCAGACCAGCCGGCAGTAGCGGTCGACCATGACCGCCGTCTTGCCGGTTCCGGCGCCCGCCTCGACCAGCACGTCGTGACCGGCAGCGTCGATCGCCGCGAGCTGCTCCGGAGTGGGCGCCGGGCCGTTCACCGCTCCTCCTCGCCGTTGTCGTCCCCTTCGGAAGAGGGGGCCCGGTCGCGGCGGCAGATCGGCGCGAACTCGCAGAAGAACGGGCATACGTCGTGACCGCGGAGGCCCTTGCGAGGTCCCGGGTCACGGCGGATGTCGCCGCGCCGCATGCGAGCGACGATTGCGTCTGCGCGCCTGCGGGCGTTTGCGAGAAGCTCTTCGAATCCCTCGCGGTCGATCAGGTCGGTACGGGAGAGGCCGTAGGGCGCGAGCCTTCCGGCTGCCTCGTCGACCACGGCGCCGCGGGGCCGGCGCACCGAGGTGCCGCGCAGGGGCAGGTACAGGCCGCCGATCGGCTTCGCACCCCATTGCTCCGCGACCGCAGTCACGTAGAGCTGGAGTTGCAGCTTTGCGTCCTCCTCCAGCTTTTTGAGCGACCCCACCTCGGCCGCGAGCTTGTAGTCGAGAACAAGGCTGTTCCCGTTCTCATCGCGGTCGACGCGGTCAATCGCGCCGTGCAGGCGCCAGCCTTCGACCTCGAGCGCCGGCTGGCTGCTGGCAGCCTCGTCTCCGAAGCGAGCCTCCAGCAGCCAGGGCTCGAAGCCCGTCTCGCGCTCCGCCTCTTCGGTCAGGAAGCGCACCAGGAGGTCGCTGACTCGGCGAACGATCGCGCGCTCGGCCGGGTCGCGCCCCATTCGGCGTTCTTCGGCCACCTGCGCCACGATGCGTTTGCCGGCGCTGAGCCAGGTGGTGAGGGATTCGGGGCGGGGGAGGCGATCGCCTCCCGGGCGCTCCCTGTAGAGACGATCGAGGACGCCGTGCATCAGGCCCCCCTGGATAAGCGGGTCCGGCAGCGGATCGATCACCTGGGGTTCGAGCTCGTGGGCAACGAACCAGCGGTAGGAGCAGAGGTCGAATCCCTCCAGGGTCGTGCCGCCGTACGCCGAGACGGCGGCCAGCTTCTCAATGACCGCGGGGTTGGTGAGCGGGCCCGGGGCGCGGGTGGCGGCCTCGGCTGCTCGCGCCGCCTCGAGTCGCTGCTGCACTCGCTCGGCGACCTCACCGCCGGCTCCAACCGCGGCCAGCATCTCCGAGGCGTTCGCGGCCGGGCCGTGAGCGGCTATCGCGCGGGCGAGCTCATTCTCGGAGGGTGCGTCTCCGACGCGGTGTACGACCTGCGCTAGATCGCGCCCGCGGGTGAGTGACCTCTGGACCGCATCGGGCCCCTCGCTGCTTGGCGGTGGGTCAAGGAGGCGGCGCACGTCTTCGAGCAGGGGGGAGGGAGACTCGGCCACACCGTTCTCGTCGCTGTCGCGGTAGGAGAGGTAGAGGCGCTGGCGTGGCAGCGCGAGGCATGCGTGGAAGATGTAGCGCTCCTCGGCATCGGTGTCGCGGCGGGGCTGGAGCCCGAGTGAGTCCCTCTGCGAATCGGAGAGGAAGGGGTCGTCGCGGCCGTCGCGGCGCGGGAACTCCCCGTCCTGAAGGGAGCCGACGAAGACGTGGTCGAAACGGGCGGCGCGCAGCCGGTACGGGCTGGCGATTCGCACACGCCCCTCCGCCGGCCCGCTCCAGGCCCGGAAGCGGAGCGCTTCGATCGTCGGAGCCAGCTCGCGCGGTCGTGGCGCGACCTGGTCGAGTTCGGCAAGCTCCTGCATCGCCGCCGAGATCGCTCCGGCCGCGCGCATCTCCAGCTCCTCGGTGACGTCGAGCGCGGGGCCGTCTCCGGCACCGCCAAGCGGCCTGGCTGCCATCGTTCCCGCGAGGTCTCCGATCTCGGCCATCAGCTCGGCTGGAGGGCGGGACCCCACTCGCTGGATCCGCCTCAGGTCGTCGGGGAGCCTTCCGTATCTCTCCTGCCAGAGCTTCAGTGCATCGTCGAGGCTCTGCACGCGGCGGCGGCGAACCCCCTGCTCGAACCAGTCGACCTTCTGCGCTGTTTGGCCAGAGGGGCCGCGCAGGAAACGCAGCAGGCTGGCGACCCCGCCGTTGCCGAACTGCGCCTCAAGCAGCGAGACGAGAGCTTCGCCGACGGCGGTGTCAACAGCCGGGATCTCCGCCTCTAGAGCTGCGTCGATCCCGTAGGACTCGAGCACGGAAGCGATGAGTGGGCCGCGCCGCTCCGGGTCACGCAGTGCGACTGCGATCTCACCGGGCCGGGCGCCGGCGCCAAGCAGCGCGGCCACCTCGGCCGCGATCGCCTCGGCCTCGCCGCGTTCCCCCGCGGAGCGCAGCAGGACGAGCCCCTCGCCGGGCGCTCGGCGCTCCGGCTGGGCGGCGCCGAAGTTGCGCTCCAGGTGGAAGAGCAGCGGGTTGGGGGTGTTCTTGGGGTCGGCCTCGGTTTTGGCCTCAGAAGCGACGCCGATCTCGCGCAGCCTCTCCAGCAGCGAGGCCCGTGCGGCAAGGGCGAGGTTGCCAGCCTCGTAGGGGAGCGCGACTGTCACATCGGTCACAGCGGCAAGGGCACGGACCAGCTCGAACTGACTACCCGTAAGGTCGTCAAGCCCGTAAAGGAAGACGGGCCGTTCCCGCCAGAAGCCGCCCGACTCGCGAAGGAGATTGAGCGCCTCGCGCGCCGAGCTGTGCGGGTCGATTCGAGCGAGATGGCCGCAGAGCCTTGTGTAGCTCTTGAAGAGCACCACCAGATCGCTCAGATAGGCGGATCCGCCGGATCCTTCGGCGTCGGCTTCCATGGCCTCCGGGGACAGCTCCGAATCCTGGAGCTCCTCGAGCAGCCGCCCGAAGGCGACCGGGAATCCGGGGCGCGCGGTGGAGCCGTGCAGCGGGCCGAGGTTGTAGCGGCGGGCGGCGACCGCCACGGTTACGGCACGCAGCCTCTGCGTGCGCGTCAGCTCCGCGCGCAGGGGAGAGCCGGCTGCGGTCAGGACGGTGTGAAACAACCCGCGGAAGGTCACCACTGTGCCTCCGAGCGCGGCGCCGTCCTGGCAGAGCTCCCGCTCGAAGGCATAGAGGTCGTCCAGCGTCGGGACGACGAGGACCGGGTCGCGGTTCAGGGCATCGGCAAACCTCCGCCGGACAAGGCCGGCGCGGCCGGAATTCGGGGGGCCGTAGATCAGATTCAGCGGCATCTGGAGAGGCGTCCCAGCATAGGCCGGGCCGCGGCGCGGGCAGTTTGGCTGCCGGAAACCGTTCGAGGTGGCGGCAGGCCGCAAATGGCGAGAATCCAGTCCCCGGTTTGCCGTCTTGCGCCGGGTCTAGATTTGGAAGCCGCATATGGCTCTCTGTTTTGTAGATCCAGCTGACGCGATTCGGGCGATTGCCGATTCAATCGGCCGCGAGGCGCGCCGCCAGCTCCTCGGCGAGGCCGTGCGCGCCTGGGTCGACGAGATCCCCGACGACGAGCTCGAGATTCACTATGCGAAAGCGCTCTCGGAGCTCGACGAGCACGACCTGTCGATGCTGGCCGCATGGCACGGATCGCTCGAGCTGGGCCAGCCTGTTCCCAACCGCGATTTCCTGATGGGCGCCTTCGGGTCGCTCGGCGACAACCGGCGTGAGGCTCTCAAGCTGGCCGCCGGGTTCCGCGGCGAGGAGGCCGTGGACGCGGGCGTGACGGAGGAGGACGCGCTCGAGCTGGTCCTCGGCGTGCTGTCTCCGCCTCGTCTGATGGAGCTTGCGGTTGAGGCGGTTGAGCTCTACGTCTGGGATCGCGCCGGCTCGGAGAACTAGCGTCCTTGGTGACTTGGCCTGAATCCACCGATCTCACCGGCCCCTCCAACCTGCATCCCTTCGCCGGGAGTCAATTCTCTCCACCCAGGTAGCACCACTACCTGGGTGAGCGGGAATCGCCCCCCAACTCGGCCTGCGAAGCGGAGAGTCTCGCCGAGATCGGTGGGTTCAGGCTTTAGGCAGCAACCTCCAGTGCTGCCCTGATCTCCGAGATTGCCTGCTCGTTGTTTTGAAAGTGAACCGCACTCATGCCGGCCTTGCGGGCCCCTTCGCAGTTGACCTCAACGTCGTCGACGAACAGGCAGGCCTCAGCGGGCATCTCGATCCGATCCAGCATGATTCGGTAGATCCGCGACTCCGGCTTGCGGCAACCGACGAAGGCGGAGTCGACGACGGTCTCAAAGATTTCATCGACGGGGAGCATTGGTCGCCACAGCGGCTCCCACTCGCGCACGTTGTTGGTCAGCATCGCCATCCGGTAGCCGCTCGTGCTCAGCTCGCGCATCAGGTCGATCATCGGCGGATTGGGGTTGAGCGCCTCGAAATAGATCTCTTTGAAGCGGTGCAGCTCGGGCCGGTGGCCGAGCAGCGGCTCGAGGCCATCGCTGAGCCTCTCCAGGAAAGCCACCTCGGTGATCTCGCCCCGCTCCAGCTCGAACAGCGGGTTCTCGCCATCGGCTTCGGCGATCGACTGCATCGCGCGGCCGAGGTTCTCGGTGGAGATCCCGGTCTGGTCCTGGAAGGCCATGAACGACTGCACGAGAGGCGTCGTCAGGACGCCTCCGAAATCGGAGACGACGGCGCGGATCGCCGTTGGCGCCTCAGCCATCGCCCCGCACCAGCTCGTAGTGACCGAGCCCCTCGCGTCCCTCCACCGACCAGCGGAAGAACGCGATCTCGGCGTTCAGCCCAGGGCGGTGCACTGCGCTGGAGCTGATCAGCGTCCCCGCGCCGCGCAGCGGCTGGGCCTCCTCACCGTCTGTCCACAGCTCAAGCGTTGCCCGGCGCTGCGTTCCGTCCGGTCCGTACTCGGTGGAGAGCAGCGTCTCGGAAACCTCGACCGGCGCGCCATCGGGACCGCACAGGACCGCGGCGATCACCTCGTCGCCGTGCCCGGCTGACGCCGGAGGCCGGACGGCACTCAGCGCCAGCAATCCACCGTCGGAGAATACGATCCCAATGGATCGCCGCTGAATCTGGCCCGGGTCGCTCATTACAACGGGAGCCTATTTGAGTCCACCGGCCGCAGAGGTGAGGGTCTGGCTACCATGGGCCGATGGCAGACGACCAGACTGAGACGCAGGCGGAAGCAATCACCGAGGATGACGTGCTGGAGGCGTTGGAGGAGGTGATCGACCCCGAGCTGGGGCTCGACTTCGTATCCCTCGGCCTCGTGTACGACGTCGATATCGAGGGCGAGGACGTCTACGTCACCTTCACGCTGACGACGCCGGCATGCCCGATCGGCCCGCAGGTCTCCGAACAGATGAAGGAGTTCGTCGGCGACCTCCCAGGGGTCGGCGCCGTCCATCCCAAGATGGTCTTCGACCCGCCCTGGTCCCCGGAAATGATGTCGGAGGACGCCAAGTTCGCGTTGGGCTTCTAGGCCGGGATGCGGGGTCGGAGGAACGTGCCGAGGCCTTGACGCCGGCTAACGGCATTCGCCGGGAGCCCACCACCCAGGTAGCGCCACTACCTGGGTGAGTGGGAATCTGCCCCCAACTCGGCCTGCGAAGCGGAGAGTCTCGCCGGTATCGGTGGACTCAGGCTTTCGGACAGTCACTTAGGCTTGGTCACTCAACACGCTGGCGGCCGATGCCGATCGTGCGGTAGCCCCGCCCGCTTGCGTGCTTCCCACGTCGTTATGCGCTGCAGGCACGCCTCTCGCCGTGCTACGGCAGGGGATTGAGGCTGCGCCTCTGGACTGACGGCACGCTGAGCGAGCGCCCGCCAGCCCGCCAGCGCCAGCACGACGACCAGAATCATGATGATCGCCCTTCGACTCACGAAGCTTCACGATACCTGCCAAGACAGCAGGTCCGAAGAGCCTGGTCGGACTCGCGCGATGGTGCGTCAGCCCGGCAGGCGGGGGTCGTCCGGCTCGATCTCTTCGGCGGTTGCATCGAAGTCGTAGGGGCGGCGGCCGCTGGGATCGCCGTTGTAGGAGGACTGGCCACCGCCGACGCCAACGACGACCAGGCGGCGCCCGACGTAGGAGCGCAGCAGGCGGCGGGCGATCGCGCGGGTTGGCGGCAGCAGGAGCAAGAGGCCGACCGCGTCGGTGACGAAGCCCGGTGTCAGCAGCAGCGCGCCGCCGATGGTGATCATCAGGCCGTCGGCGACCTCCCTACCCGGTAGGCGGCGTTCGGAGAGCGCCAGGTTGAAGCGCTGCCAGGCGCTGCGGCCCTGATGGCGCAGCAGCACCGCTCCCAGAAAGGAAACGGCGAGCAGCAACGTCAGGGTAGGCAGCACCCCGATCAGCCCGCCGACCTTGATGATCACGTACAGCTCCAGGATGGGCACCGCTATGAAGAGAGCAATGAGGACGGCCACACCACAAGCCTAAAGAGGCGGCGGCCCGGCCCGGTTCAGGCGGCGGCGGTGGCCGCTGCCGCCTGCTCGAGCTCGACCAGCGCCTCATCGATTCCACGGGCGATCACTTCGACGTCGTCCATCGACTCGAAATCGGCGAGCAGGCCAAAGCAGATGCGCCCGTTGTAGCTCATGATCGCCACAGCCAGGGCGTGGTTCTGGGGAAGGAAGGCGATCGGGAAGACCTCCTGGAGCTCGCGCCCGAGGACATAGAGCGGGATCTGAGGCCCGGGCACGTTGGTGACGATCAGGTTGAAGAGCCGGGTCGAGAAGTTGATCCGCGCCGCCTGGGCCAGCAGCGTGGGGGGCGCAAAGTCGTTGAAGCGGGAGATCACCTCCGCGCCCAGCGCCTGCTTGGAGCGCTTCAGCCCCTCCATCTGCTCCGACACCACCCGCAGCCGTCGCACCGGATCCTCGACATACACGGGGAGCGGGCCGCGCATCACGGCCAGCCTGTTGCCCAGGTCGCCGCGCTCGTCCTGGGTCCGGATCGAGACCGGGACCAGAGCCCGCAGCTCCAGACCCTCCGTACGGACGCCGCGCCCGTGCAGCCACCCGCGCAGCGCTCCGGTCACGACCGCGAGCACCACGTCGTTGACGGTGCCTCCGAGCGTGTCCTTGATCCGTTTGAACGTTGCGAGCTCCGACCGGGACCATGCAAATCGCCTGTGAGGCCCGATCGGCTGGTTCAGCGGAACATCCGGCGCAGGGTCCGCGAACGCCCCAACGACCTCGCCCACGCCCTCCAGCGCTTCTGTCACCCGTTTTGCGGCTGTCTCGGGAGTTCGCAGCGCGGCCATCGCACGCTCGGCCAGCTTCACAGGAACCGCTGCCGCATCGGTTGCGCCGCGCATGACGACGTGTGCGGTACTGGGCGCCGGATTTGGCTGCCAGCCGTCGTCGACCGGAGCCGGCTTTGCCACCGGCTCGAGGTCGAAGAGAACGGTCCCGATGTCGACTCCCGAGATGCCGTCGACCATCGCGTGATGGGTCTTGGTGAGGATCGCGAACCGGTCGCGCTCGAGACCCTGCACGAGCCACATCTCCCAAAGGGGCTTCGAGCGGTCGAGCTGCTGGGAGAAGACGCGGCTCGCCATGCGCTTCAGCTGATCTTCGCCACCCGGTTCGGGCAGCGCGGCGTGACGTATGTGGTAGCGGAGGTTGAAGTTGGCGTCGTCAGCCCACAGGGGGCGTCCGGCCTCGAGGGGCGGCATGATGAGGCGCTGACGGAACCGGGGAACCTGGTCCAGGCGACCCCTCACGTGTTCGAGCAGATCGACATAGGGAGGCGGATCGCCCTCGAAGATGAGGATCGCACCGACGTGCATGTGGCTCGCCGAGGTCTCGTTGGTGAGGAACGAGGCGTCGACTGCTGTCAGCCGGTCTAGATGGCCTCCTGCGGTTGGCATGGTGCAAGGCTACTTTGAACCAGGCGCAAGGCCCCTCCACACGTCTCTTGCGACGCTGCCGTTGCGCGCCGTCCGAACCCTCCCCACCGGTACCCTGATCCCATGGCTGAAACCGCTGCCCCGGGCCCGGCGAGGGTCCTTCTCGCCGCGCCGCGCGGATACTGCGCCGGCGTCGACCGTGCCGTGCAGACCGTCGAGCGGGCGCTCGACCTGCACGGGGCCCCGGTCTACGTCCGCAAGGAGATCGTCCACAACAAGCACGTCGTGCAGGAGCTCTCCAAGCGCGGGGCGATCTTCGTCGAGGAGGAGACCGAGGTGCCGGAGGGGGAGATGGTGGTCTTCTCCGCGCACGGCGTGTCTCCGGCCGTGCACGCGGCCGCGTCCTCCCGCCGGCTTCACACGATCGACGCCACCTGCCCACTGGTCACCAAGGTCCACGTCGAGGCGCGCCGCTTCGCGGCGGACGGCTACACAATCGTGATGATCGGCCATGAGGGGCACGAGGAGGTCGAAGGAACGACCGGGGAGGCGCCCGACAGCATCGTCCTCGTTCAGACCGCAGAGGAGGTCGAAGGCCTGGAGGTGCGCGACCCGAACCGGGTGGCGTTCATCACCCAGACGACACTTTCCGTCGACGAAACGGCCGAGATCATCGCCGCTCTGCGAGCGAAGTTCCCAGCGATCGTCAGCCCCAAGTCCGACGACATCTGCTACGCCACGACAAACCGGCAGATCGCGGTCAAGCAGCTCGCCCGCGAATGCGAGCTGGTCCTGGTGATCGGCTCGACGAACTCCTCCAACTCCAACCGCCTGGTGGAAGTCGCGCGCGAGCATGGCTCGGCCTCCCACCTGATCGACAACCACACGCAGGTCCGGGAGGAGTGGCTTGAGGGCGTCGAGACGGTTGGCATCACCTCCGGGGCCAGTGCGCCGGAGGAGCTGGTCGAGCAGCTCGTCGAGCTCTTCCGGAAGAGAGGCGCCAGCGACGTCTCCGAGCTGCGCACCGTCGACGAGGACGTGCGGTTCATGCTGCCCAAGGAGATCCGCGAGCAGTTGGCTGTCGGAACCTAGTCTGTGCCCTTTGACTAAATCCTCCGCCGCGTCACACTTTTATGCGTGGAGAGGCGGCACGAGGAACGCCAAGGGCGAATTGGGGCCAGTGAGGTCGCCTGATGCGTAGGCGCGCCTACCTGGGCGGGCTCATCTTCAGCGTCTTGCTGGCAGCGGGCATCCTCGCGGCCATGGCCAGCGGCGATGGCGCAACCGCTTCGAGCCCGCGCGGCGCCGCCCGCGCCGCCCAGCTCGAGCGTCGACTTGGCCCCGGCGTCCGCGTCGGCCTTCACCGCGAAACCGGCGAGGTGCGCTTCATCGGCACCGCGCCCGGACGCCCTATTCCCGGTCCTCCCGGCCTTGGCGCTGGCGCATCGCCAACTGCGGTGGCCAGGGCCTTCCTCGACTCATACGGCCGCGAATTCGGCCTGGCGGACGGCTCGAAAACACTCCACGTCACCCGCGCCGCGAACACCCCGCGGGGCGAGACGGCGGTTCGCCTGCAGCAGACGATCGGCGAGGTCCCCGTGCTGGCCGGTGAACTGGCGGTCGACGTCGATTCGCGGGGCAACGTTCTCTCGGTGCTGGGCGAGATCGAGCCGGACGGCACGGACACGTCCCCCCAAATCGGGCCCGCCAAGGCGCGGCAGATCGCGATTGCCTCGATCGCAAAGGGTCGACGGGCCGGGAGCGCCGGCCTGCGGACCACCACGCCGCAACTGGCGATCTACGACTCGCGACTGCTCGGCGGGCCCGGCCTGGACATTCCCCTGCTCGTCTGGCAGACGGAGGTCTCATCGCCCGCTGGGCCCACCCCTCGTCAGCTCGTCCTTGTAGACGCCCATATCGGCGTCGTCACCGAGGCGATCGACCTGATTGAGCATGCGAAGGACCGGCGCGTCTGCGACGCGAAGAACACCGACGGCGTCGCAGAAGCCCGCTACCCGTGTGTGGTGCCCTACCAGCGGGAAGAGGGGGAAGGCGCGACCGGTAACGCTGACATCGATCTGGCCTACGACTTTGCGGGCGATACCTATGACTTCTACTGGAGCCGCTTCGGGCGCGACAGCCTCGATGGCGCCGGCCTGCCGCTGATCTCGACCGTCCGCTACTGCGAACCGGGCTTCACATGCCCCTATGAAAACGCCTTTTGGGACGGCGAACAGATGGTCTACGGCGAAGGATTCGCGGTTGCGGACGACGTCGTAGGCCACGAGCTCAGCCACGGCTTCACCCAGTTCACCTCGAACCTCTTCTACTGGTACCAGTCGGGGGCGATCAACGAGTCGATGTCCGACGTCTTCGGCGAGTACATGGATCTGACCAACGGCGTTGGCACCGACACGCCCGCAGTGCGCTGGCTTCTCGGCGAGGACCTCCCTCCGTCAATCGGGGCCATTCGCAACATGAAGAATCCGGCCGAATTCAACGACCCCGACAGGATGACCAGCTCGCGCTACGTCGCCGACGCCGACCAGCTGGACAACGGGGGCGTCCACACGAACAGCGGCGTCAACAACAAGGCCGCCTTCCTGATCGCGGATGGCGAAACGTTCAATGGACAGACCGTAACCGGGATCGGGATCGACAAGGCGGCACGCGTCTACTACGAAACCGAGGCAACCCAGCTCACCTCGGGCAGCGACTACGCGGATCTCTACAACGCCCTGCAGCAGGCCTGCACCAACTCCATCGGCGGCGCGGAGGGCATCAGCGTGGCTGACTGCAAAGAGGTCACGGATGCCGTCAATGCGACCGAGATGAACCTGCAGCCGGTCAACGCCCCCGCGCCTGAGGCGCCTGTCTGCGGCGAAGAAGAAAGCCCGGCCGACCTGTTCTTCGACGACCTCGAGAACCCCGCCAGCGGCAATTGGGCGCACAGTGCGGTCTCCGGAGCAGACGGTTGGTACTACCCGCAGAATCCAAACCCCTACTCCTGGCTCGACGCGACCTACGCGACCAGCGGGAAAACCAACTTCTGGGGCGACGACCAAGACACCGCGGGGGAGTACGTGATCGGAATGACCTCCGACGTGGAAATCCCGGCTGGGACGGCCTACCTGCGCTTCAACCATTCCTACGCGTTCGAGGACGAATCCAAACCGCTAAGGCATTACGACGGCGGCCAGCTCCAGTACAGCGTCAACGGCGGGTCAACGTGGCTCGATGCCGGCTCGCTGTTCACCGACAACGGCTACAACGGCACGATCGCCAAAAGCACCGGCAACCCGCTGGCGAACCAGGCTGCCTTCACCGCGAACAGCTACGGCTACATCTCGTCCCGAGTTGATCTCTCGAGTCTCAGTGGCCAGGAAGTTCGCTTTCGGTTTCGGATCG